>ENA-OQDL01000622-OQDL01000622.1-human-gut-metagenome-genome-assembly--contig:-NODE-622-length-21631-cov-6.132812_pt1 | contig 21631 bp, 19 predicted proteins | sample MGYA00242782_ERZ504609 | MGnify/ENA primary metagenome ERZ504609 (study PRJEB26092, sample SAMD00036320) | human gut metagenome | host: Homo sapiens | study: EMG produced TPA metagenomics assembly of... | reverse complement strand
CATACTCCGGCGTGTCAAAAAATCACATTCGTGGTCTATTGAATATCTAGGGCAACACCGCATAATTCCCGCCTTACGGCTTAAGCACCGCTCCGGCGGCTGCGGCACGGCATCTGCGTTGCCAAAAATGCTCGATAATACACAAAGTATTATCTGCGCTTTTGGCTTAGCAGCTGCCGCACCTCGCTCGCCGTATCGGCACTTAGAATTATGCGGTATTGCCCTAAAAAAGTATACCACAACCGCCGCGGGCGGGCAATACGCCCTTGCATCTCCACCGATGTTGTGGTACACTATAGCTGCAAAAAGTTAGACAAGTCAAACTTTCAAAGTGAAAGAGGATTGTAAATATGACACTGGCGGATTTGAAAATCGGGCAGGATGCTGTACTGCGTACCATCGGCGGTCAGGGCGAGCTGCGCCACCACCTGCTGGACATGGGCCTGACCCCCGGCACCGAGGTCACCCTGCGCAAGGTCGCGCCGATGGGCGACCCCATCGAGGTCGAGCTGCGCGGCTATGAGCTGACGCTGCGGCTGGACGACGCGGCGAAAATCGAAGTGGAGAACGTCCACGAGACGGACCGCGCCGCCCGCAGTGAGGAGCGCCACACCGCGGTGCCCCACCCCGGCGTGGGCGAGCTGCGCAAGGCCCCCAGCTACCATGACCGCAAGAGCGGGGCCGAAATTCCCAAAGGCCAGCCGCTCCGGTTCGCGCTGGCCGGCAACCAGAACTGCGGCAAGACGACGCTTTTTAACCAGTTGACCGGCTCCAACCAGCACGTCGGCAACTTCCCGGGTGTGACGGTGGACCGCAAGGACGGTGTCATCCGCGGCCATGCCGAGGCTACCGTCACCGACCTGCCGGGCATCTACAGCCTGTCCCCCTATTCCAGTGAGGAGATCGTCACCCGCGATTTTCTGCTCAACACGCACCCGGACGGCATCATCAACATTGTGGATGCGTCCAACATCGAGCGCAATCTGTACTTAACGATGCAGCTCATGGAGCTGAACATTCCGCTGGTTCTGGCGCTGAACATGATGGATGAGGTCCGCGCCAACGGCGGCACCATCATGGTCAACGAGCTGGAGGAGCTGCTCGGCGTGCCGGTTGTGCCAATTTCCGCCGCCAAGAATGAGGGCATCGACGAGCTGGTCGAGCACGCCCTGCACGTGGCCCGCCACCGCGAGACGCCGGGCCGCATTGACTTCTGCGACGCCGGGGACGGCGCGGGCGGTGCGGTGCACCGCTGTGTACACGCCGTAAGCCATCTGATCGAGGATCACGCTGCCCGCACCGGGCTGCCGCTGCGTTTTGCCGCAACAAAGCTGGTCGAGGGCGATACGCTGATCGAATCCGCGCTGGACCTCGATGCGAACGAGACCGAGCTGCTCGGTCACACAATTGCCGAGCTGGAAAGTGAGACGGGTCTGGACCGCGAGGCAGCGCTGGCGGATATGCGGTTCAACTTTATTGAACGCCTCTGCGACAAAACCGTTGTGCGGCCCGGAGAAAGCCGTGAGCACAAGCGCAGTGTGGCCATTGACCGCATCCTGACCGGCAAATACACCGCCCTGCCCTGCTTTATCGGCATTATGGCGCTGGTATTCTGGCTGACGTTCGGCGTCATCGGCGCGGGCCTGTCCGACCTGCTGACACTGGGCATTGACGCGCTCACCAACCTGACCGACCACGCACTGACGGTCTACGGCATCAACCCTGTTGTGCACAGCCTTGTTATTGACGGCATCTTTGCGGGCGTGGGCAGCGTGCTGAGCTTCCTGCCGACCATCGTCACGCTGTTCTTCTTCCTGTCGATTCTGGAGGACACCGGCTATATGGCGCGTGTGGCCTTCGTCATGGATCAGCTGCTGCGCCGCATCGGACTTTCGGGCCGCAGCTTTGTGCCCATGCTCATCGGCTTCGGCTGCTCGGTGCCCGCCATCATGGCCACCCGCACGTTGTCCAGTGACCGTGACCGCAAAATGACGATCCTGCTCACCCCGTTCATGAGCTGCTCGGCCAAGCTGCCGATCTACGCCCTGTTCACGACGGCGTTCTTCCCCCGGCAGTGGCGTGCCGTCGTGATGATCGGGTTGTACATCACGGGCATCCTGTGCGGCATCCTGTACGCGATCCTGCTGAAATTCACCAAGTACAAGGGCGAGCCTGTCCCCTTCGTCATGGAGCTGCCCAACTACCGTTTTCCCTCGGCGCGCAGTGTCTGCCAGCTGATTTGGGAGAAGGCCCGCGACTTTTTGCAGAAGGCCTTCACCATTATCTTTGTGGCAACGGTGCTGATCTGGTTCCTGCAGACCTTTGACATGCGTCTGAACGTGGCCGCTTCGGCGGACAAGAGCCTGCTGGCAGCCATCGGCAGTTTTATTGCCCCGCTGTTCAGGCCGCTGGGCTTTGGCGACTGGCGCGTTTCCACCGCGCTGATCACCGGCTTTACGGCCAAGGAGAGCGTTGTCTCTACGCTGACGGTCCTTCTGGGCGGGGACACCGCCGCACTGACCACGCTGTTTACCCCGTTCACGGCCATCGTGTTTCTGGTGTTTACCCTGCTGTACACGCCCTGCGTGGCCGCGATTGCTGCCGTCAAGCGTGAGCTGGGCGGTGCCCGCGCCGCAGCAGGCGTCGTTTTGATGCAATGCGGTATTGCATGGATCGTGGCATTTGTGGTACACTGTGTAGGAACGGTGTTCGGCCTGGTGTGAACCGCGCCGGAAAGCACCCCTACAGATACGTATGAGGTAGTATACGATATGGCAAGTGTTATCGTTGTTGTGATTATTTTTGTGCTGCTGGCGCTGGCGATCCTGTTCATCTGCCAGAACGGCGGCTGGCAGGGCGGCTGCGGCGGCAACTGTGCCAGCTGCCACAGCAAATGCGCCGAAGCGGAAAAGAAGCCGAAGAAATAACTCTTGCCTCCCTCTGCGAGGGAGGTGGCCAGGCATTTTGCTCCCCTTTTGCAAGGGGAGCTTTTTTCTTGCCCTGCTGTTGCACAAATGCACAAAAACGGGTATACTTATAAATAAGTATAATTTCAGGGAGGCATTGCCCATGAAAGCTGATAAATACCGCTTCGATGGCGTCCGCACCTGTGACCTGCGGGCGCTCTCCTGCGACAGCAAAGAGGATGCAACGGACAAAGACGAAATTCTGGCCAAAACTGCCGAGAAGCTGCAAAAGATGGCCGCATTGGAGGCTGAACGCTGATGCCGCCCATCCGTGTTTTACAGGTCATGCCCGCCATGGACGCCGGCGGCATGGAGACCTTTGTCATGAACGTCTACCGCACGATCGACCGGGAGAAGGTCCAGTTCGATTTTCTCTATCATTACGATAAGCCGTGTTTTTTTGACGATGAAATCCGTGCGCTGGGCGGACGCATCTTCAAGCTGACCGTCCGGCAGGACAACAACCTGCCCCGCTATCTGCGTGATTTGCGGACGCTGTTTGCCGCCCACCCCGAGTGGCGCATCATCCACGGCCATTACAGCGGGTTTGGCATGTTCTACAACCCCGCGGCGCGGCGCGCGGGTATCCCCGTGCGGTGCGGCCACAGCCACAATACTGCGTATGAACGCAATTTTGTGGGGCGGCTCGATCATTTTATGAGCAGCTTTTTCAACATCGGCCTGACGGACCGCTTTGCGTGCAGTGAGAAGGCCGGGCAGATGCTTTTTGGCAAGCATCCGTTCACCGTCGTGCCCAACGGCATCGACACGGCGCGGTTTGCCGCCCGCGACCCGCAGCGCCGTGCGCTTTTGCGCGGTGAGCTGGGTGTGACCGATCAGGAAATCCTGTTCGGCCATGTGGGGCGGTTCTCCGACCAGAAGAACCACCCGGGACTGCTCAAAATTTTTGCCGCCGTGCGCACCCGCCTGCCCAAGGCACGGCTGGTGCTGCTGGGCGGCGGCGACCCCGCCTACGTGGAGAAAATGCAGGCGCTGGCCGCCGAGCTCGGCCTTGGCGACAGTGTGATCTTTGCGGGCGTGCGCAGCAACATCCAGAGCTTTTACGACGCGATGGACGCCTTTTTGCTGCCCAGCCTTTTCGAGGGTCTGCCCGTCGTGCTGGTGGAGGCGCAGACCGCGGGTCTGCCCTGCTTTGTGGCCGACACGGTGGACCGCGGCGCGGCGTTCACCGACAGGGTAAAATTCCTGCCGCTGAACGACACCGCCGCGTGGGCAAACACAATTGCGGCGGCCTCCTTCCGCCGCGACCCGCAGGCGCGGGAGAAGGCCATTAAGGCCGGATATGACATCCACACGAGCGCCGAGGTCCTGCAAGCCTTTTACCTGCGCCGTTATGCCGAGGTGACGCCATGAAGCCCTGTAAGATCGCAGTCATCGTACCTGTACATAATGCGGCGGCGTTCCTGACCGCCTGCACCGACGCGATTGCTGCCCAGAAATTTGACGGTTTCCGGTGCATTCTTGTGGAAGACGGCTCCACCGACGACTCCCCCGCGCTCTGCGATGCCATCGCGGCGGGCGACCAGCGCTTTGTGGCGCTGCACCAGACCAACAGCGGTGTCTGCGCGGCCCGCACGGCGGGTGTGCGCGAGGGGCGGGCACTGGGGGCCAAATGGTTTGCGTTCTGCGACGCGGACGATTTGTACCACCCTGAGTTTCTGGACACGCTGTATGCGGCGGCGACGAACAGCGGGCTTCCGCTGGCCTGCTGCCGGTACGATACCTTTACCGACACCGTGCCCGCCGACGCGCCCGCGCCCTGCAACAGCAAGATCCTGCGAAGCCCCGCCCATCTGGACGCGCTGCTGCATGACCATGCCGTGGATTACGGCCTGTGGAACAAGCTGTTCTCCGCCGACCTGCTGACCGAGGAGATGCTCGACAACGGGCTGGCCTATAACGAGGATCTATTGGCGAACTGGCGTACATTTTTAGCCGCTCCGGGGTGTGCGTTCTGCGATTTTGCAGGCTATCACTACCGCCAACACGCGGACAGCGCCAGCCACCGCGCCCTGCCGCCGCAGAGCATCGACGACCAGCGCCGCGCCGCTGCGGAGATCCGCGCCACGGCCCCCGCCGAAATGCAGCAGAGCGTGAACGCCTTTTACTATGAAAAGCTCGTCTATCTGGCCAGCATGATCCTGCGCCGTGCCAACGCCGCAGACTACCGCGTCCAGCTGAACGAGCTGAAGATTGGCATTGCCGCGGGGGCCGACGACCCGCAGCTGGGGCGCAATCCGCTGCTGCCCCGGAGCATCCAGCTTTCGGCCTGGCTGACGCTGCACATGCCGCGGCTCTGGCAGTGGGCGTGCCGAAATTTCTTGAAGGACCGACAATAATGCGCATTTTACTTGTACTGGACCGAGTGGAGAACCCCGCCAGCGCCAACGCCCTGATGGGCTTTCGGCTGGCGGAGCAGCTGCTCCGCCGCGACCATACCGTACATATTTTGACCCTCTGGGACGGCCTGCACACCCCGCCCGCCCCGCCGGAGGGGGCCATGCAGCACCTGCTGGCCTTTGCCGACGAGCGCCAGATGAACGAGGCGCTGGAAAACGGCCAAAAGGGCGGCACACCGGTGCCGCTGCGGCTGGCCCGGCTGGCTGCACACCCCGCGGCAGCGGCGGCAGCGTTCCGCCAGCTGGTGCTGAAGCAGCCCCGCCGTACCGTGGACAGTCGACGGGAAATCGAGCGGCTGGACGCGGAATTTCACTTTGACGCAGTCTGTGCCGTCTGTGCGCCCTACCGCACGGCGTTTGCGCTGGAAGCTGCCGCCATCCGCGGGAAGAAATTTTTGTGGCAGCTGGACCCCTATGCCTCCAACCGGGACTACACAGCCCCGGGCGGCTTTGCGCGGGAGGGGCAGCTGCTGGACGCGCTGGACGGGACCTTCGTCACGCCGCAGGCCCTGCCCGACTACGCCGACGGCGCACCGCTGGCCCCGTGGCGGGAAAAGGTACACGTTCTGGGCTTTCCAACGCTGCTGCCGCGGGTCATAGAGCCGGTGGAACACGACGATATACAGTGTGTTTTCTGCGGCAGCCTGCACCCCGGCATGCGGGAGCCCGGCTTTGCACTGGCGCTGTTCCGCGCACTGCACGACGACGCTGTAACACTGACGATGGCGGGCGGTGGCTGGGAGCGCTTTGCCGCCGACGCCGACGAGACAGCCCGCGTTCTGGGCGCAAAATTTGTGCGTCCCGGCCTGCTGCCGCCCGACGAGGCCGCCACGCTGGAAAACCACGCAGACGTGCTCGTCAGTCTGGGCAACACCTATGACAACCAGATGCCCAGCAAGCTGTTTGGCTATTTTGCCACCGGCAAGCCGGTACTGCATCTGGCTGTGAGCGAGAATGACCCCACCCTGCCCTATCTGGTGCGTTACCCGCTGGCGCTGGTTCTGCACCGGAAGGACGGTGTCACGCCGGGCACCGTGGCAAAGCTGCACAGCTGGCTGCACAATGTACAGGGTCATGCCCTGCCCTTTGCCCAGACGGCAAGGCTCTACCCCGAGTTCACCCCGGAGAAGGTCGCGGAGGAGTTTTTAAAGTGGTTGTGAGCAGTCAGCTGCGGCCATTCAAGAGAAAATAAAGGAGTCCCTATGCACATTCTTTGGCTTGTCAGAACCACCCTGCCGCAGGCGGCGGCTGCCTGCGGGCTGGCCGGAGCCAGCGATGTCAGCGGCAGCTGGCTGACCGGGCAGCTGGCCGCGCTGCGCGCCTGCCCCGATCTGCACCTGACCGTGCTCTGCGTGGGCAAAGAGGATGCCGACGGCACCGCGGACGGCGTGCATTACCGCGTCGTGCGCGACACTGCCGCCTTTGCGCCGCTTTTGCAGGCCGAGCGCCCCGACCTTGTGCATATATGGGGCACCGAGTTTGACCCCGCCGCCGTCATGGCCGACGCTGCCCGCGCATCAGGCTTGCCCGTGCTGTTCAGCGTACAGGGCGTTATGCGGGACTGCGCCGCGCACCTCTGCGACGGCGTGCCCGAAAAATACCACCGTTCCGGTGCGCTGTGGCACGCCATTGATAAAATCATTCCCGGCGAGCTGCTCGACAATATGCAGGCGAGCTTTGACGCACTGGCCGCAAAGGAAGCCGCCGCGCTGGCCGACGCCCGCTATGTGACGGGCCGCACGGCGTTTGACCGCGCAGCCTGCGCCGCGCTGGCCCCCCACGCCCGCTACTACCCCTGCAACGAGACACTGCGTCCGCTGTTTTACACGGGTACACTGTGGCATGCGCGAGACTTTGCCGCCACGCCGGTGCTGCTGCTGCCCCAGGGCAACTACCCGCTGAAAAACCTGCACACCGTCATCAAGGCACTGCCTGCCGTTCTGGCCGAGTACGGTGACGCCGAGCTGCGCATTGCGGGCTGGCCGCCGCTGGACAAGGGTCCGCTGCTGCGCCCGGTCATTGACCGAATGTTCCCCTACAAGCTCTACTGCAAGCGGCTGGCCGCACAGCTGGGCGTGACGGAGCACATCCGCTACACCGGGCCGCTGGATGCCGCGGCCATGCGGCAGGCGTATCTGGAGGCAGACGCCTTTTTGCTGCCGTCCGGCTGCGAGAACAGCCCCAACAGCTTAGGCGAGGCCATGCTGCTGGGCCTGCCCTGCGTCGCCAGCGCCGTGGGCGGTATTCCTTCGATGCTGGCGAACGGCACCGAGGGTCTTTTGTACGGCGATGCGCTGGACGCCGATGCGCTGGCCCGCGCCGTTTTGCAGGTGCTGCACAGTCCCGACGGCGGTACGGCCATGGGCCGGGCAGCCCGTGCCCGCGCACTGCAGACCCATGATGCGGCCCGCAACGCCGCTGATTTACTGCACATCTACGAAAGCATTTTGCAGGAGGAGCACCCGTGAGCATTTCCGTCATCATCCCCTGCTACAGGGCCGCGGCCACGCTGCGCCGCGCGGTGGACAGTGCCCTGACCGGTGCGCCCGCCGATTTGGAGGTCCTGCTCGTCGACGACGGCAGCCCCGACGATACGGGCGCCCTCTGTGACGAATTGGCAGCCGCTGACCCTCGCGTCAGGGCGCTGCATCGCGAAAATGGCGGCGCGGGTGCGGCCCGCAATACCGGGCTGGACGCCGCGCACGGGGACTGGGTGCTGTTTTTGGATGCCGACGATGCGCTTTTACCCGGTCTGTGGGCCGCGCTGGACGCCCTGACCACCGACGCCGACATGATTTTGTTCGGCCTTACGCGGGAAAGCAGCGGTGCGGTCAAGCCCACCGACTACCTGCCCGCGGGGTTCTGCCCGGACTTACAGGCTCTCGGCAGTGCGCTCTCCCCCCTGCTGTTTGACACGGGGCTGCTGGCTGCGCCCTACCCCAAGCTGTTCCGCCGCGCGGCCATCGGGGCGGTGCGGTTTGATGCGCGCCTTGCCATCAACGAGGATGTGCTGTTTAACATACAATTTTTACAGAATACCTCTGCCATTTATTGTCTGGATGGTGTATACTATAAGCAGTATGATACCGAGGCCGGCAGTCTGTCCCGCCAACTGCGGGGGGACTTGCTGGACGCCGAGCGCGTGACCCGCCCGGCGCTGGCCGATTTGCTGCGGCAAAACGGCATCGACCCGGCCCCTTATGAGGCCGCGAGCCGTCTGCGGGCCTGCCTGAACCAGTACGGTCTGCTGACCGGCTGTAAGGGCACGCTGTCCTATGCAGAGCGCCGCGCGCTGTTTGCTGAAATTTTAGCCGACCCCGCCGCCCGCAAAGCCCTGCGGGAACGCCTGCGGAATGACCCGAACAGGCTTCTGGCCGTGCCGTACCGCATTGGCGTGGCGTGCAATTGGCCGGGGCTGCTGGCGGGGTATACGATGGCGAAGCAAAATTTATTGTGACACCGCCTCTTGCCTCCCCTAGCAGGGGAGGTGGCCCGCAGGGCCGGAGGGGTTGAACCTTGCCACAGCCCGAAATGCTTCGGATTGCCGCAAGGTTCTCTCCCCCACCCGCTGCGGCGGGAGCCCCCTCGCAGAGGGGGCCGAGAAATTTCTTCATTTATATAAGGAAAAGCCTATGTCCGACCATCCCAAAATCAGCATAATCTCCACAGTCTACAACACGGGGCCGTACCTGCGCCCGGCTGTGGAGAGCATTCTGGCCCAGACGTTCACCGACTTTGAGCTGCTGCTTGTCGATGACGGCAGCCACGACGGCTCCGCTGCGGTCTGCGACGCGCTGGCACAGGAGGATGCCCGCATCCGGGTGTTCCACCAGCCGAACGGCGGCCCGGCCCACGCCCGCAACACCGGGCTGGACAACGCCCGCGGCGACTACATCGGCATGGTCGATTCCGATGATTTGATAGAACCGACCATGTTTGCAACGCTGTACAGCGCCGTGCAGGTCGATGGCGTGCGGCTGGCCGCCTGCGCGGGCGACTGCATCGACGCCGACGGCAAAAAAATCGAGGCCGCATGGTCACGATCCGTCAGGGCGGCGTGCGCGATGCGCAGGAGCTTTTGCTCGAGGCGTTCCAGACCGGCAGCTTTTACGGACCTTTAAGCTGGAACAAGCTGTTCGACGCGCGGTTGTTTAAGGAAAAGGGCATTCATTACGATGAGACGATGCTTTTCGGTGACGATGCCAGCGTGCTGCACCGTGTATTTGAGGGTGAGCGCTGCAACTGCCTGACCGATGTGCTTTACCATTACCGCACCCGCGCCGGGCAGATCACAACGGCGGGCTTTCCGCCGCGCAAGACCGACGACCTGCGGATGTACTGGGAGTGGCTGCAATACTTCTCGGCCCGTCCCGGGCGCGAGGAGTACTACGACTGGGCCGTTGTGCGGTACTGGAAGATCTTTTACCAGTTCTGGTGCCAGTCCGATGCGGCGGGCAACCTGCCCGAGGTCAGGCCAAAGTTTATGGCGCACAAAAAGCATTTGGATGCCATTTTGCCCGACATACTGGCAAGCAAATACCTGCCGCTGGGCGAGAAGCTGCGGGCTGCCGCGTTCTGCGCCAGCCCCACGCTGACCTACGGCGCGGCGGCTGCCTGGGGACGCCTGCATACGAGGAAGGGGAAATAAATTATGGAACATATCGCGATCAGTGTAATCGTGCCGATCTACAACACGAAGCCCTACCTGGCCGAGTGCATCGAGAGCATTCTGGCCCAGAAGATCAATGTGCCCATCGAGGTGCTTCTCATCGACGACGGCTCCACCGACGGCTGCGGAGAGGTCTGCGACAAGTACGCCGCCCGTGATGAGCGCGTGCGGGTCATCCATCAGGAGAACCAGGGCCTGTCCGCCGCGCGCAACGCCGGCATCGACGCCGCCAAGGGCCGCTATTATTCCTTTATTGACTCCGATGATGTCGTTTTGCCGCGCTTTTTGCAGACACTGTACGACGCCTGCGAGGAGCACGACGCCTATATGTCCCTCTGCTCTGTCGAGGACGTGCAGGAGGACGGCAAGAGCTGCGACCCGGCCTACTTCACACGCCCCACGCAGGAGGGTGTTTTCTGCGGCAAGGACCTGCTGAACGAGTTTTACACCCCCTACGGCACGGTCTACACCGTCGCGTGGAACAAGATGTACCGCGCCGAGGTCTGGAAACTGCTGCATTACCCCGAAGGCCGCCTGCATGAGGATGATTTCGTCGCACACCGCCTGTTCTGGCGCTGCGACAAGGTCGTCTGCATCGACAAGCCGCTCTATCACTACCGCCTGCGCAACGGCAGCATCTGCCGCACGAACATACGCCCGGAGGCGTTCGACGCCGTGGACGGTCTGGCGGACCGCTATCGATTTTATGTTGAGAACCACGCGGACCGCGCGGTCATCGACGCGGCCTATGCGGCCTGCTGGCGGCGGTATCTGTTCCTCTGCGCGAAGGTGCGCCAGTCCCCGACGCCCGAGCTGGTCAAGGCCATCAGCAAGGAGCAGTTTTTGATGCAGGGGCTCATCAGCTACCTGCCCAACTGCCGCAACATGAAGATGACCGAAAAGCTGAGCGCCGCCCGCTGGTCGATGATGAGCGCACAGAGTTTGTGCCCGATCAAATAAGTCCATTGCTCTGTAGGGGCCGGACATGTCCGGCCCGCAGCCTGCCCAAAAGCGCCCTCTAACGTGAAGCCGCGGGCCGGGCATGCCCGGCCCCTACGTGCGCGGCGGTATTTTGTTCAAAATCCACATTCTAAGGAGCCCACATTGGCGTTATTGAAGCTAGACAAGGAAAGACGTCCCCGCGTGCTGCTGGTGCCGCCGCCGGATCTGCCGGTCCCCGCGGTGCAGGGCGGCGCGGTGGAGACGCTGCTGACCCATCTGATCCGCGAGAACGAGAAGCAGGGGCAGCTTGATTTGCTGTGCGCCAGTGTCACCGACGATGCCGCCCGCCGCGCCGCCGAGGGCTGGCAGCATACGAAGATGCTCTACATCAACCGCCCGGGCGGCCACCGCCGCTACTGGCCGATGGTCTTTCTGGAGCGGTGCGCCGGGATCGCCGCGCCCTATGACCCGTGGTACCAGAAGGTCCAGCTCTCGCTGGCACTGGAGCTGCCGCCGCCCGACCTGATCGTGGCCGAGGGCGGAAACCTGACCCAGTGCAGCGCCATCAGCCGCATGTTTGGCCGCAAACGCTGTCTGGCGCACCTGCACGGCCAAACGACCTGTACCCCCGTGATGGACGACATCTACGGCGGCGTGCTGGCGTTGAGCGATTTCATCCGCGAGGATTACCTGCAATCCAGCACTCTTGACCCGCAACGGGCCTACATTCTGCACAACTGCATTGACACGGCCCGTTTCTGCCCCGGCCCGGCATCCAAAACGCTGCGCGCGCAGCTCGGCTTTACCGACGAGGATTTCGTCGTGCTCTACTGCGGACGGCTCGACCCGGACAAGGGCATCCATAAGCTGATGGAGGCCATTGCCGCGCTGCATGAGCCGCACATCAAGCTGCTGATCGTGGGCAGCCCCTTCTTCGCCCGCACCCAGCAAAGCACGTTCCAGCGCAAATTGGAGCAGCAGGCCAAGAGTCTGGGCAACCGCGTACAGTTCACGGGCTACATCCCCAATGAGGACCTGCCCGACTATTACCGCCTGGCCGACCTGTGCTGCGTGCCCACGCTGGTGGAGGAGGCCGCGGGCCTTGTGGCCGTGGAGGCGATGGCTTGCGGACGCCCCGTGCTGGCGACCCGCAGCGGCGGTATGCCGGAGTATCTGGCTGGCAGCCAGGCCGTGCTGGTGGAGCGCGGCGACACTGTGACTGACCAGCTTGCGTGGAGCATCCGTATGCTGTACGAGCACCCGGCCCTCTGCACTGAGATGGGCGCGGCGGGCGCGGCGCGCGGCAGGGAGTTTTCCACCGCGCATTACTATGAGGAATTTGTGCGCATCGTGCGCGATGTGACGGAAAACGGAGGTGCCCAGTGAGCAAGCCGACCCTCTGCGTGATCGTGCCGGTCTACAAGGCCCCTGCGACACTGGACCGCTGTGTGGCCAGCGTTCTGGCCCAGCAGGTCGCAGGCGGGCTGCACTGCATTCTCGTGGACGACGGCAGCCCCGACGAAAGCGGCGGTCTGTGCGACGCCTGGGCCGCCAGAGACCCCCGCGTGACGGTTTTGCATCAGGAGAACCGCGGCGTGTCCGCCGCGCGCAACGCCGGACTGGCTGCGGCGGACAGTGAGTACCTTGTCTTTCTCGACGCAGATGACGCGCTGCGCCCCGGCGCTTTGCAGGCGGCGCTTGACGCCCAGAACACTGCACCGCAGAGCTTTGTGCTCTGGCACTACACCACTGACGAGCAGGACGCTGCAGCGGTAACTTCGGATACTGCCACCCGCCCGCAGAATATGCTGGCGCGGCTTTGGCTTGACTGTCTGCTGGCTATGCCGTGGAATAAGCTCTACCGCACCGCGCCGGCACAGCAGCTGACATTTGACACACAGTATACTTTGGGTGAAGATTTACAATTTGTATTGGATTATATCGACCTGCTGGGCAGGACTGCCCCCGATTTTGCCTACACTATCCTGACCGCACCGCTGACGTTTTACGATTGCAGCCGCGAGGGAACACTCTCGACGAAATACCACGCCGACTACTGCAAGATCTGGCCCGAGCATTTTGCCCGGCTGAACAAGGCGTGCTACGCGGCACACTGCCCGCAGGAGGATATGCGCCCCCTGCATCGCGCCGAGCTGACCGTTTACGCCGAGGGCGTGGCGGACATCCTGCGCCGCGACCCCGCCAAGCGCAGGGCCGTGCGCCGGGACAAGGCTTATGCCGCCCTGCGCAGCCCGTGGCTGCACGCCCTTTTGGAGCGAATGCGCATTGAGGGCTGCTACAGCGCCTACTACCTGCCCTGCCGCTGGCGCAGCATCCGCCTTGTCTGGGTCATGGCCGAGGCCAGGCGGACCGGCTCTCCCCTGTTCGGCAAGCTGGACTGGGCCGGATATTATCTGCTGGGCAGGAGGCTGCGCAGGGATTGATGTGCCGTACCTATCGGAAACAGCTTGCAGGTGCGACGCAATCACTGCCCCCTGCAATCTCTACACCTCATAACTTCAAGCGCGGCCTTTTTAATGGGCCGCGCTTTTCTTTGCGCACCAATCGTGCAGGCTGTGCACAAATGTCCATGCGTTTTGCTCTGCTTTCCACTGTAAACCGCGCACTTCTTCGTACAGAACGGGTATTCTGTCCTTTTTGCGGATTGGTTCGTTGACTATGTTAAATTATTGTCGTATAATACAACCATACGCAAAGCGTGTAATGCTTAACAAAGAGAAGGGTTCCTCATGGAGAAAAAACTCATCCTTGTCACCTCCCCGCCCGCCTGCGGCAAGACCTACGTGGCAAAGGCGCTGGCTAAAAATTTAAAGCACATTGTCTACCTCGACAAGGACACGCTCATCGTCCTCTCCAAGCAGATCTTCAAGGTTGCCGGGCAGCCGTATGACCGCAGCAGCGCGTTTTTCCAGCAGAACATCCGCGATTATGAGTATGACTGCGTTCTGGACCTGGCCATGGAGGCACTGGACTACGACGATATTGTCCTGATCAATGCGCCGTTCACCCAGGAGGTGCGCGACAACGCCTTTATCGCAGACCTGAAGGCCAAGCTGGCTGCCAAGGGCGCGACGCTGGCCGTCATCTGGGTCGAAACCTCGCCCGAGGTCGTCCACCAGCGAATGATCGAGCGCAACTCGGACCGCGACACCTGGAAGCTGGCTCACTGGGATGAGTATCTGCGCCGGTGCAACTTTGCCATCCCGGAGAACCTCGCCGACCCGCAGCACAAGGACAATCTGATTTTGTTCCAGAATAATAACGACGACGAATTTGACGCTTCGATGAAGCGCTGTGTTGCCATCTTAGAGGAATCCCTCGAGGATTGACTTTCCTGCCCGGCTCCCGCCTGCTGCGGATGCCGGGTCTTTTTTGTGCCGTCCGCTGCCAGCTCATGCAGCAGCGGCGCGTAGGCTGTGCACTCAACCTTGCCGCCCGGGTAGAAGATCAGACCGGCACGGGCAGGTGTGGTCTGCGGGGCAAAAAGCCAGCCGCCGGCATAGCCCTAACGATGGGCATAGGCTTCAGGGCGAAGCGCTGCTTTTTCAAAATGGTATGTCCCCGGTAGATTAGAATATGACATGAGATTTTTCAAGAAAACATTTGCATTTTGCTCCCGGATTTGGTATACTATAAAGGCATTCGGGGCCTTGGCTCTGTTTGACAGTAATTCATCAACCTGCGTCCGTAGCTCAGCTGGATAGAGCACTGGCCTCCGACAACTGCGACATGGCAGGTTTTAGGCTCGTTTTTGTTCGATACAGTGTGATTTGCGCTTGCAAAAGCGCGGTGGCCAACGGTAGCCAGACCACGAATTGACCACTATTGGAAATTGACTACTTTAAAAGATTGAAATACGCTGTAACGGCGTTTTTCATACATAAGCGATCGTAGCTCAGCTGGATAGAGCGTTCGGCTCCGACCCGGAAGGCCAGAGGTTCGAATCCTCCCGGTCGCACCAGAAAACCTCATTGCAATGTGTTTTTTGCAATGAGGCTTTTTGTTTTTGTTAGTGTTTGATTTTCAGAATAATTTTAGCAGCATATCGTCTGCCGCATCGGTGTACTGCCCTTTTCCTAGACGCTCGTTCCTCAGCCTGTTTATAGTGATTCGCATGAGGCGGATTTCTTCTGTAGAAAAAGTAGCTTTTTTATCGGCTGGGACAGAATCAATTTTCAGTATCAGTCGCCCCGGTTTTTCTGTGCTATGCCCAAGCGCCCTTTGCTGGTAATAGTAAGGTGCAAGTGCTTTCAGAAGAATACTTTTGTTCGCGCGGGTCAGCTTGATTTTTCTCATCATAATCCAATCGCCTTTCCGAGTTTCTCTTGTGCCTTTCGCTTGTTCTTGTCAAAGGCGTGGGCATAAATATCCAGCGTTGTACTTGCCTGTGCGTGTCCTAACAGACTAGCCACCGTGCGCACGTCCACGCCCTGCGCAATCAGCAGGCTGGCGTTCGTATGCCGTAAGCTATGCACATTCAAATCCAACGGCAAGTTGTTGGTTTTCAAAATCAGCTTGAATCTGTAAGTGAACGTGCAAGGGTTCATTGGCTTGCCGTTAGGCTGGCGGAATAAGTAGTCATCCTCAGATACGGTTTCGTTCGCGGTTTGCTGCCTATCCCACTCACACTCTTTCCGCCACGCCTTGAGTAGCTGGCACATTTCTTTGCTCAAGTAGACCATACGATCACCGCTGCTGGTCTTAGGGTCCTTAGTGATTGATTCTTGGTGACTAAGTTTGACCACACCCCGCTGTACATGAATGGTACGCTTTCGCCAGTTGATATCGCTCCACCTCAGCCCACAGGCTTCCCCACGCCGCAGCCCGGTTGCCAGTACCAGCTTGAAATAGGTTTCGTATTTCATGCTTTGCCCCTCAAAAGCGGCAATCAACTTCTTAACGGTTTCTTCGTCAGCCACGGGACGTTCTTTTTTCTTCCCTTTCGGCTTGTAACACCGCCATGCGGGGTTATGTGTCAGGTACCCCTCGTCCACAGCCGCCGACAGGATACCGCATAGCGTGTTGTGTAAACCTTCGACTGACTTCTCGGATAGATTCCCTCTGCCGTCCAAACGCGGGCTGTGCCGCATTTCTTCGTAAAAATCTCGGATGACTTCCTTGCGCAAATCCATCAGTTTGTAGTTGCCAAGTGCAGGCAGGATTCTGCGAATGTCCTGCAAATCTCGTTGGTATGTAGAGTCCGCCAGCTTCTTCGGTCCTATGTCAGCCGCCCAATGCTCGATGTACTTTGCCAGCGTTATGCTTCGATTGATGGGTTCCGGCGTATGCTGTACCTCTCGTTCAAATAGAATTGCCTGCTCTTTTACCCACTTTTCAGCTTGCTTCGGTGTATATTCCTTAGGTGGCTTGACGGTTTTCTGCACAGATTTCAGTCTATTGCCTTCGTAGTCATACCCACGGGATACCACGATCAAATAGCTATTACTGCCGCGTTTTCTGATAGATGCCATTGTTTTCAACGCTCCTTTGTATGTTTTATTGACCTGCGGTACTACAAAGCATACCGACAACCGCGACAGAAAGCTATCACCACACCCAACAATCTTTCACCCAAAATTCTACCTATTACTGACAAAAACGGCCCCGCCATTTCTGACGATGCCGCTGATTATTTACCCTGCTTTTCTACTATTTATTGCTTTTTGTGTTCCCTTTACAAATTCAACATATAATGGATTTTGGCTGCATAATATACAGAAATCACAAGTAACCATTTTATGGATGCGTGTATGAATAGCAAGGTCACCTACACAGCCAGTTTATTCGTGCAGAAAAATATGTGGGATATACAGAGAGAAATTTTAGTATGCTATTTTTGCAAGTTTTTAAGGCTTCAATAATATGATTTGTATCAATTGATTCTGCTCTGATTTGACCTGCAATAGAATTAGCCAAAAGGCGATCATTAAATACTTTTTCACAGATTGAGATGGCCGTTTCCGAGCATACGCCATATTTTAATTTCCTTTGCAAAAGAATGGTCAGCCACTAATTTTGCAATGCGGTTCATTTCTAATGTGTTGCTACATTTCCGAATTCCAGAAAGATCATATCCTCGACTGTCTAGTTCAATGATTCTCCGAATTATGGTTTGCACACTTCGTGCTTGATTGGCAAAAATTGCAGCGCCACCATTTCTACAAAGTTTATTCGCATAATATATTGCAATATCTTTTGCATCTGTTAATTCAGGAAAATAACGTTTTTTTCTCTCCTTTCCAAGTTTTTTCAGCGAAACAATTTCTATGCTGCGCGGAACATAAAAATCTTCCTGCTCAGAATCTTCTGAGTAGTAATGAATATCTCGTGTTTGGGATGCAAATCCGATGCTTTTAGGTGTTGTTTTAATCGACGGGTCGGAAGCTAGGACTCCGTTTTCATTAAAAAGCCATTGCCTAATCTGCTCGGCATTTGAAAGGACAGCGGAAAGGAAAACGATAGTGGTGTATCACTACAACATATACTGACAACTGCGACAGAAAGCTATCACCACACCCAACAATCTTTCGCCCTAAAATCTACCTATTACTGACAAAAACGGCACCGCCATCTCTGACGCTGCCGCCTGTTATTTAACCTGCTTTCTTAGGTTTTCTATTCTTATTTTTCATAAATGCAACATAGCACGGATTTTGGTTGTTCAGCAGATCTTGCATCAGCTTTGCGGCCTGCTGTTTCGCCACGTCCTGCGGGTGGCAGTAGGTGCGTTCCAAGAACGCCGTATCCGCATGACCCAGCAGGGATGCTGCCACCTGTTTGCTGGTACCTTCCTGCAGCAGATAGGTTGCGTAGAAATGCCGCAGGGTGTGCAGGTGGTAATCCTCAGATAATCCGCATTGCTTATACAGCTTACGCAGATGTCGGGTAAACGTATCCGGGTGCGGTACATGACCGTCGGGGTCAGTAAAAATTGGCTTCTCTCTATCCGGAACGCCGCTATGCAGCACCTGCTGCTGTCGCAGCGCCATCAGAAGCTCCAATAGCTCCAGCGGAATGGTTACAATCCGTTCCCGATGGTTCTTGGTGTCGCTCTCAACAATCTGCCCGGATGCGCAGCTGCGGGAACGGCGGACGGTCAGTTCACAAGCACCGGTTATGCCCGCCATTGCAGGGCGCACAGTTCCCCACGCCGCAATCCGGTCGTGATTGCCAGTGTGTAGTACGCCCGATACAGAATTGGTTCGTTCTGAATAGTCAAGGACGCGCTGTAAGCTGTCCTTGATCGTCCAGATCTTAGTTACCGCCAATGAGCAAATCCCTCATGCGGTCGGTCTGGGCGTTGATGGCCGCGCCATCTCGCACAGAACAGCTTTCTGCTATTTCATCAATCTTATCCAACACATCAAACACCTCCGTGGGTGGATGCCCACCCGGCTCATATCCCAGCGCCCGCTGGCGTAAGTATTCCGAGAGCGACAGACCACATTTTCTAGCCAACATCGTCACCTTTTTCTTTTCGGTCACGCTGACGCGGACGTTGATTCCAACGCTGCGCTTTCTCATGCGCTCGCAGCCTCACAGGGGTTCGGGGCTGTCCCCGTAGGCTTTTCGGCGGGTTGCCCTGTGGCAACACTTCGCCCATGCTTGCTCTCCTTACGCGACCTTTGTGACGCTAATGACGCTGATGACGCTGTTTGTGAGATATCACATTTGAAAAGCTGGGTTATGTCAATTTCAGTGTCATTAGCGTCATCTGCGTCATTTCCGTCATGGGAGAACTTCATCTGCCGCGCCTGCGAGGTGCGGTGGGTTTCATAGCGGATACCTCTTGGCGTGAACACCGTATCGAAGTGTTCCACGATTTTCCGGGTCAGCTGGTGGGGCAAAACGCCCTCAATATCGGCTGCGGAAAGCAGTTCGGTAGCCGTGCCTTGCCATGTTCCGACACTATCGATGTAGTCAGCCACTTTCCAAAGGTAACTCGGCACAGCCTTAGCGACAATCTGTTCTGTACTTTCTTCCTCGTCCAGAATCCAAACGCAATTTTCTTCGTGCAGACGCAGTGTTTTGTTGTCCATATCGCGCCCGGTCACCAAAATGCTGGCGGTCTGGCTCATACGCTTGCGCTGCATGACCCAGCTGGTATCGGACGCACCCATCAGACCGTTGGAGCCTGCAATCTGCTGGAACGGATCGTCTGCGGCTTGTTTGCGCAGATGGTGGATCAGCAAAATGCAGACATTGTACTTATCAGCCAGTGCTTTCAAGGCGCTGATTTCCTTGTAATCGCTGGCATACATACTGTTGTTCTGGTCGTTGGAACGAACCTTTTGCAAAGTGTCAATGACAATCAGCCCTGTATCCGGGTGCTGATAGAGGAAACTTGTGAGCTGTTCTTCCAGCCCCTGCCCGATGCTGCCACATTCCGTCTGCATGACCAGCCGTTCGGGGGCTTCTTCGCTGCCCACAAGCTGGAGAAGGCGCTTTTGCAGACGGTTGAAGGTGTCCTCCAGCGATAGATAAAGCACGGTGTGCGGCTCTATTTCGCGTCCCCACATAGGCTTTCCCTGCGCCACCTGCAAGCACAGCCACAAGGTCAGCCAGCTTTTGCCCGCTTTGCTGGGGCCGGCAAACAGCGCCAGCCCTGCCGGGAGCAAATCGGGAATGATCCACTTGACCGGCGGCAGCGGCGTGGAGAGGAGTTCTTCGGCGGAGATCGTTTTTGGAAGTTTTTCATAATTCATTCGCATCGTCCTTTCTGTTTTGGTATATATCTATTATCTCATACTATCGTCGTTTTGCGTGTGGTAAGTTTTATTCTCCAGTGTTAAGTTGTACGGCTCACGCCGCCCCACAGCCCCACAAACGTGCCAAACGGCGGGCGCTTCGGCTGTTTCGTATCCGTGTGCTGCGTGTGGCATCCGCCCCACACCGGGCGGATTTGGGCGGTTACTGCGAGTGAATCAGTTCTGATTCACTTTTATGTCTTACGCTCTGGAAAGTGAATCAAATCTGATTCACTTCCAATAAATTTCCAGAAAGTATACGGTTCTGATTCACTACTTTTACTGGGCTGGAAAAAGTGAATCCGTTCGGTACACTTTCGGGATAACATTTCGATTTACAGCTGCATTTGCCCACCTTGCCCCAGCTGTGGGGACGATTCGCAAGGCTGCCGTTCGGCTGCAACGGCATCATGGGTATTTTTACCCCAGCCAGGTTCTCTGCCTGCCGCCCTCATTGTGTGAACTGTGACTGGACGGAAGTATCTTTACGACCACAGCTGTCATTGCGCTCCACTCCGCCACGGGGTGTTTATCAGAGATTGAATCGCTCGTGCCCGGTGGCAGTCATGGCGCGTACTCTGTTTGCGCTGCCGTACTCGTAAGTTGACGGCAATGTGGTGAATGTACCTTGCTTGTCGGATATGCAGTTTTCAAGGTGCCGAATCTATTTAAGACGGGGAGGTGCTCTTGCCAAAATCAAGGCAGCTCCTACGCGCTCACGCGGGTCTGACCGCACGGACGCTTCAGAACGTAGTCAATGACATTGATTTTGGGGATTTTGTAGGCGTTTCCCAGTCGGATGCAGCTGATTTCGCCCTCCCCCAGCAGGTCATACGCCGCGTGGCGGCTGATGCCCAGCATGGCTTGCAGATCCTTGACCGTTACAATGTCCGGGTACTCCGCAAACATGAGCTTGTACATTTCCCTGATTTCTTTACGATCCATTCGATCACCATCCTTGAATTTTGACTTTCGCATATTTGCGATGTAAATATAGGATACTGCGCTTTTATGCGAATGTCAATAGTTTTCGCAAAATTGTTACTTTTTTCTTGCGCTTTTATGTTATGGTGTGGTACAATAAGGAAAATCCTGCAAAGTGAGTGAACTGAAATGAACATCGGAGAGAAAATCAAGCGCATCCGCCAGCACCGCCGCATGACCCAGAAAGAGTTGGGCGAGTTGGTCGACCTCAGCGCAAACCGCATTGCTCAATACGAAATGGGTTACCGCGTGCCAAAAAAGCCCCTGCTAAATCAAATAGCAGAGGCTTTGCGTGTTTCCCCGTTGGCACTTTCCGATGGCGGAAACGGCCCGGCAAACGATATTCTGGAGCAGCTTTTCTGGCTGGACGAGGAGCAGCCGGGCGTTATCAAGTTGGTCCCCACCGAGCGCGGCACAGCGCGGTATAATGCCAACCCAGACCTTGCGCTGCACTATGATGACAACGATAGCTGGCCGCCGCGCTCCCCCGTGGCGATGTGGTTTGATGATACGATTCTGGATGATTTCCTAAAGGATTGGGCTGCGGTCCAGAAGAAGTTGTATGCGGGGGAGATTACACAGGCTGAGTATTTTGAGTGGAAGATTATGTGGCCATCTGTCCTCTGATTCAGCCAGCAAATGCAAGATAGTTAATAAAGAGAGGTGCATATGCTATGCCAGGTATACTCGTGGTTGAAGATGATGAAAATTTAAATCGTGGAATTACATTTTCACTGAAAAAATCCGGATATGAAGTTTTTTCAGCAGAATCAGTGAAAAAAGCGAAAAGAATTGCAAGTGATAATAATGTGGATGTTACCATTTGTGATGTGAATCTTCCGGATGGGAATGGACTGGAATTTGTAAGGTGGATGAGATGCA
>ENA-OQDL01000619-OQDL01000619.1-human-gut-metagenome-genome-assembly--contig:-NODE-619-length-21741-cov-9.281484_pt1 | contig 21741 bp, 20 predicted proteins | sample MGYA00242782_ERZ504609 | MGnify/ENA primary metagenome ERZ504609 (study PRJEB26092, sample SAMD00036320) | human gut metagenome | host: Homo sapiens | study: EMG produced TPA metagenomics assembly of... | reverse complement strand
TGCATGGCACGCCCCGGCATCATCCTCTACGGCTTCGACCCCAGCGATGAAGTCCGCTTCGGCATCTTCCGCCCCGGTGATGAAGCTCAAGACCATCGTCAGCATGGTCAAGGAGATGGAGCCGGGCCAGTCGGCCAGTTACGGACGCCGCTTCACCGCGGAAAAGCCCACCAGGGTCGCCACCCTCTGCGCCGGTTACGCCGACGGCTACCCCCGCCTTTTGAGCTGCGGCAAGGGCATCGTGGAGATAAAGGGTATGCCCTGCCCCCGTTCTGGGCCGGGTCTGCATGGACCAGATGATGGTGGATGTCTCGGCTCTGCCTGACGTGCAGGAAGGGGACGAAGCCATCCTGTGGGGCGGCGAAGTGAGCGACAGCGCCGAGACCATCGCCCACAAGACCGATACCATTTCTTACGAGGTGCTCTGCGGCGTTTCCCGCCGGGTACCCCGCGTTTACCTGGAAAACGGCGGCATCAAAGCCGTCGAGGACTGGATCCTATAAATTTCGGAGGAACTACATGGCAAGAGACAACATCCGCAACTTCTGCATCATCGCGCACATCGACCACGGCAAATCCACCCTCTCCGACCGCATCCTCGAGCTGACCAAGAGCGTGGACGAGCGGACGATGGAGGACCAGATCCTCGACAACATGGACATCGAGCGGGAGCGCGGCATCACCATCAAGGCCCGCGCCGTCACCATGAACTACACCGCCAAGGACGGCAAGGTGTACGAGTTCAACCTCATCGACACCCCGGGCCACGTGGACTTCGCTTACGAAGTCAGCCGCAGCCTCGCCGCCTGCGAGGGCGCTATCCTCGTGGTGGACGCCACCCAGGGCGTGGAGGCCCAGACCCTCGCCAATACCTATATGGCGCTGGAACACGACCTCGAGCTGGTGCCTATCCTGAACAAGATCGACCTGCCCTCCGCCCACCCGGACGAGGTGGCGCAGGAAGTGGAGGACGTCATCGGCCTGCCCTGCCTCGACGCGCCCCGCGTCTCGGCCAAGACCGGCCTGAACATCGACCAGGTGCTGGAGCGTGTGGTCAGCGACATCCCCGCCCCCACCGGCGACCCGGACGCTCCCCTCAAGGCCCTGATCTTCGACAGCATCTACGACAGCTACAAGGGCGTTATCGTCTACATCCGCGTGTTCGAGGGCACCGTCAAGCCCGGCGACACCATCAAGATGATGGCCACCGGGGCCGAGTTCACGCTGGTGGAGGTGGGCCACATGGGTGCCACCAGCCTGACCCCCTGCAGCCAGCTGCAGGCCGGCGAGGTCGGCTACCTGACCGCCAGCATCAAGACCGTGCAGGACACCCGCGTGGGCGATACCGTCACACTGGCAGACCGCCCCACCTCCGAGGCCCTGCCCGGCTACCGTCAGGTCAAGCCCATGGTGTTCTGCGGCATCTACCCCGCCGACGGTGCCAAGTACCCCGACCTGAAGGACGCGCTGGAAAAGCTGCAGCTGAACGACGCTTCCCTGACCTTTGAACTTGAGACCAGTGCCGCGCTGGGCTTTGGCTTCCGCTGCGGCTTCCTGGGCCTGCTCCACATGGAGATCATCACCGAGCGTCTCGAGCGGGAGTTCGACCTGGATATCATCACCACGACCCCCAGCGTCCGCTACCGCCTGACCATGACGGACGGCACCGTGGAGATGATCGACAACCCCTCCAGCTACCCGGACCCCTCCAACATCGTCAAGCAGGAAGAGCCTTTTGTGGATGTCCACCTCTACACCCCCAACGATTACGTGGGTGCCCTGATGGATCTGTGCCAGCAGAAGCGCGGCGTGCTCATCGACATGAAGTATCTGGACGATGTCCGCGTGGACCTGCACTACGCCCTGCCTCTGGGCGAGATCGTCTACGACTTCTTCGATGCCATCAAGAGCCGCAGCCGCGGTTACGCCAGCTACGACTACGAGTTCAAGGAGTACCGCGAGAGCGATCTGGTCAAGCTGGACTTCCTGCTGAACGGCGACCCTGTGGACGCGCTCTCCATGATCGTGTTCCGGGACAACGCCTACGCCAAGGGCCGCCGCATCTGCGAAAAGCTGCGGGACAACATTCCCCGCACCCTGTTTGAAATCCCGGTGCAGGCCGCCATCGGCGGCAAGATCATTGCCCGTGAGACCGTCAAGGCCATGCGCAAGGACGTGCTGGCCAAGTGCTACGGCGGCGATATCTCCCGCAAGAAGAAACTGCTGGAAAAGCAGAAGGAGGGCAAGAAGAAGATGCGCCAGCTCGGCAGCGTCTCCCTGCCCAGTGAAGCCTTTACCGCCGTGCTGAAGCTGGACAGCGACGACAACTGATTCTTTATCCCTTCTATCATAGAATAACAGCAACAGCCCCCACCAGATACAGCAAAAAGCTGCATACCGTGGGGGCTGTTGCATTATTCTTGCCCTTCTTTACTTATCAGCATAAAAATTCAGCCGAACCATTTTTATCTATTCTTACAATTTCTCCATTTATTGTTGCATAGAGCGATTCATTATAAATCTCATAGGCCGAATTCCAATATCCGTTTACTCCATCAAATACAAACGTTTCTACGTCACTAAGATTCTGTCCCACCTGATTGATTGTCGTATAATAGTCATTTTCTTGACTCACTGTTACCAGTAATCCATCTTTCGTTGGATATATGCTCTTTATTGTCCCCTTTTGCGGTTCAACACTCCACGTCCCATCTTTTCTTATGATTCCCCAAAAAGGAACCCCATCAGGATTCAGCATTTGCAATGCAGCATACCCATTCATAAATCGTGGTTCATCAGTTGTAACCGGCTGAATGTTATACTGGCTCAAATCGATGATACAGTTCAAGTGAATATCATAAAATCCTGATGGATATTTCTCAAACTCACCTGTATCTCTTCTTGCATCAAGGTAAATCAGCCCCTCTGCCAATACTGGCGTTCCACTTCGCTGTGATTTAATACTCTTCCACTCCGGCAGTTCATTAAAGTCATCGTCCAAAACTCGAATGCTCGGTGCTGTCTGAAACATCACACCATTTTCCATTCTAATCTGACATGCATTAAATTCAGAAATATAATGGAGTTTTCCATTTGCAATGTTTATAAAGACATATCCATTCCATCCTCGGACACGATAAAGCGTTCCTCCGCAATAAATGAACGGAGTAGAGATTCCTTCTGCATTCATATCATATCCAGCATTCACAAGTGTCTCATAAAGATCATTCGGATTAAGCTCAGAGAACTCTGGCTGTGTCGTATCGCATTGAAAACAGATTGAGCTATCCATTTTTCTTGCGGTAAACGTAACTTTTGTCCCATCGATTCCATCTTCTCTCTTTATCGACCATAGAAGAACGCCCTCTTCATCCTTTGCAAACCGGATAATTTTTTCATTCTCTGGAAGCCATGATACCAGCAGCTGCGTTCCGTCTTCTGTTGCCATCATCCCATTACTAAGTAAGCACATACCATTATAGTATCCAGACACAACCCTGCTTCCGTCTTCAAACAGGTGATGAACCATTCCCTGTGCATCAAAAAGAACGCTTTTGTTCGATTGACCATCTCTGATTTCGCCTACTGAAAGTTCATCAAAATTGGGGAATGTCAAGTAAACATGCCCCTCTCCCACAGCTTCTAACAAACTCATCTTATCCGTAACGTTTTCCGCTGCTTTTTCAGAATCCACTATAGTTTCTTGTTGTTCAGACACACTTTTTCCATCTTGCGGATTCACTGTATCCGAAGCGCTTTTATTTTCCTGACTGCACCCGCAGAACAGTAACAAGGATATTATTGTAAAAAGCACAATATTCTTTAAGTTTTTCATATTGTCCTCTCCCGGAAGCTTTAATGTTTTAACGCTTCTTCAGCCGTATGATAATATGTGACAGTTTCACCATTGGGCAACTCAAGTTCAAGCGAATTATCATCGACAGCTGTAATAGGATAGGTTCTTGTTTCTCCATAGAAATCTGTAAGTTTCAAGGTATCTTCATCTACAATGCTCCATTTTCCCTGTCCGTAGTCTCCTTGAATCTGACAAGTACCATCATCATAAAGCGAAAGGGACAGTCGATCATCTCCTTGGAGATACCAATCCCCACTCATCAGCTCTTCTTTACTTTTTCCGCAACTCGACAACATTCCCATTCCACTTATGAGCACTGCAATTGTGGCCATTCTCAAGAAGTTTCGACGTGTAATCTCTTTCATTTTGCATCCTCCTCAAGCAATTCCTGTATTTTTGATATCCAATTGGATATCATACACCCAGCATAGCATCTCCTTGCGGTATTGTCAAGATATCCATTCAGATATCAGGAGGATTTTTATGGCCTACTACCGCCGAATCCGTGACATGCGCGAAGATCACGACTTAACTCAACGTCAACTTGCCGCCATTCTAAAAATGCCACAATCTCAGTATAACCGCTATGAACAAGGACTAAGAGACATTCCAACCGTTACATTAATTCAACTTGCTGATCTATACCATACCTCTACCGATTATCTTCTTGGTCGAATAGAAAATCCGGAATTTCCCAAAACATAAACAGAGAGCTCCCCCTGCATCATTTTGCTGCGATGCAAGAGAGCTCTCTATTTATTGTCTTACTTTCTCAGTTCAGGTTTATGAACCAGTTCATGGTATCCTTGATGCCTTCCATGGAATTCTTGATGATCTTTCCATAGACATAAATGGTATACGCCGCTCCGACGATCTGCACAAAGGCTTTTCCAAGCTCCACGCCATAGCTCAGCAGCGGCTTGACCTGATGCCAGAGGGGGCGGATCTGATCCTTCAGCTCCCCCACCCAGGCAGGAGCGCCGCCGGAGACCTGCTCCAGCTCCTCAGCGGGAATGACGGTGCACTGCGCCGGAAATCTCAAGTTCTGCTGCATGCCCGCTCCTCTCAAAGTGCCAGGCTTGCCAGCAGCACCAGAACCACGCTGCCTGCGGCCAGGCTCATCGTTGTGAGAAGGGTGTCCGGGTCTACCTCTTTCTCCTCCACCACTTCCGCACTGCCGCCATTGGCCGACCAGTGGGCATAGACGGTGGTATCCGCACCAAACGCCGTATCGTTGGCTTTGACCTGCACATCAATGGGAAAACCGGTGACATCATCTGTGCCAGAGGTGTACCAGCCATCGAAGGTATAGCCCTCCATGCTGGCACCGGGCAGGCTGCCCAGTTTGCCCTCGTCATTGGTGCGCTCCGCGGCAGAGGTACAGGTGCCGCCGTTGGCATCAAAATAGATAATGACCTTTGCCGCAAAGGCGGTGGGGGTACACAGGCAGACCGCCAGCACACAGGCCAGCCCCGCCAGCATCCGTTTGAATTTCTTCATCCTGCGCTCTCTTTCCGGCTCAGCGTCAGACGTTGTAGCCCTGTGCCTTGATGACATCCACCACCTGAGAAACGTACTTCTGGCAGGTGTCGTGGTCAGGGGCCTCTACCATCACACGGACCACCGGCTCGGTGCCGGACTCCCGGACAAGGATGCGGCCGGTATCGCCCAGTGCCTCGGCCACCGCCTTGACAGCGGCCTGCACGGCGGCATCATCCTGCGCGGCCTTCTTATCGGTCACACGGACATTCTCCAGCACCTGCGGGTAGATCTTCAGCGGGGCGGCCAGCGCACTCAGAGGCTTCTTCTTGGCCAGCATGACCTCCATCATCTTCAGGCTGGTCAGGATGCCGTCACCGGTGCTGGCGTACTTGGAGAAGATGATGTGGCCGCTCTGCTCACCGCCGATGCGGCAGCCGTTCTTGGCCATATACTCGTAGACATACTTGTCACCCACGGCAGTCTTGGCGTAGCCGATGCCCTGCTCGTCAAAGGCCTTGTACAGACCAAAGTTGGACATGACCGTGGTAACGACGGTATTGGTCAGCAGTTTGCCGCGCTCCTTCATGTAGCAGCCATAGATGTACAGGATGTGGTCACCGGTGATCACATTGCCCTTTTCGTCCACGCAGAGGCAGCGGTCTGCATCGCCGTCATAGGCAAAGCCCACGTCCAGACCCTTTTCCACCACAAACTTCTGCAGGCCCTCGATGTGGGTGGAGCCTGCGTTCAGGTTGATGTTCAGGCCGTTGGGCTGGTTGTTGATGACGTAGGTGTCTGCGCCCAGCGCATCGAACACGCTCTTGGCAATGTTCCAGCTGGCACCGTTGGCGCAGTCCAGACCCACCTTGATGCCCTTGAAGGAGTAGATGCCCAGACTGATGAGGTAGCCCATGTAGCGGTTGCGGCCTGCCACATAGTCCACGGTGCAGCCGATGTGCTCCCGGTGGGCAAAGGGCAGCTCCGGCCAGTCCTGATCAAAGACATGGAGCTTGCCGTCGATGTAGTCCTCCACCAGCAGCAGAGTCTCCTCCGGCATCTTTTCGCCGTAGCAGTCGATCAGCTTGATGCCGTTGTCGTAGAACGGGTTATGGCTGGCAGAGATCATAATGCCGCAGTCAAAATCATCCACGCGGGCAATGTAGGCCACGCTGGGGGTGGTGGTGACGTGGAGCAGGTAGGCATCCGCGCCGGAGGCGGTCAGGCCCGCCACCAGGCTGTACTCGAACATATAGCTGGAGCGGCGGGTGTCCTTGCCGATGACGATGCGGGCAGGCTCGTTGTTGCCGCTGCGCTCCCGCAGTGCATTATAATACCAGCCCAGAAAACGGCCCACCTTGTAGGCGTGGTCGGCGGTCAGGTTCACACCGGCCTCGCCACGGAAGCCGTCGGTTCCAAAATATTTTCCCATGATCCTCTTCTCCTTCTATTGCAACGTTACGTTTTCTCTTATCCCTGAGAGCGCTCTCTCCTTGCTCTTACTCTTTATAATAGCATAAAATCGGAAAAGAATCCATGGGTTTGGGCATTCTGTGCAGCCCACCCCCGGAACAACAGCTCTTTTTTCAGCCTTTACTGCATCTTTAGGAAAAGTATGGTATACTTTTCATCTGGAGTAGAATAGATATGGAGGGATCCCCATGAAGCAGAAGACCCGCTGGCACGACGCGCTGGTCCTGGCCGCTGTGCTGTGCGCCGCCTTTCTCATTGTGACCGGCACACAGCAGGTCACCGGCCGGATCGATGGCGTTGCATCGATGGTGTTTGTTCTGGCAGTTTTTTTGATCTCGATCTATACGGATGGTTATGTGTGGGGTGTGGTGGCTTCCCTGATCGGCGTGCTGGCTGTGAATTTTGCGTTCCGCTCCCCTTACTTTGCCTTCAACTTCACCCTGCCGGAAAATCTGTTCTCGGGCATGGCGATGCTGGTGGTGTCCATTATGACCAGCACCCTGACCACCCGCATCAAAAAGCAGGAACAGCTGCGGATGGAGAGCGAGACCGAAAAAATGCGGGCCACCCTGCTGCGGGCCGTCTCCCACGATCTGCGCACGCCCCTTACTTCCATTTACGGGGCCTGTTCCACGGTCATTGAAAATTATGACAGCCTGGAAAAAGAGCAAAAATTAAAACTTCTTGGCGAAGCCTGTTCCGATGCCCAGTGGCTGAACCGGATGGTGGAGAACCTGCTGTCCGTCACCCGCTTTGACGGTGGGCAGGTGGCCGTGCAAAAGACCCCCACCGTGCTGGACGAACTGATTGACACCGTGCTGGTGCGGTTCCAGAAGCGCTACCCCAAGGTGCCCGTTACCACCTACCTGCCCGACAGCTTCATCGTGATCCCCATGGACTCGATGCTGATCTCGCAGGTGCTGACGAACCTTTTGGAAAATGCCGCCGTCCACGCCGAGGGGATGACCCAGCTGACCCTGCGGGTGTTCACGCTGGGCAGCCGGGCGGTGTTTGAGGTATCGGACAACGGCTGCGGCATTCCGAAGGAGCGCCTGCGCACCCTGTTCACCGGTGTGCTGCCCGCCGATGCCGCAGCCGACAGCGGCAAGCACGGCATGGGCATCGGCCTTTCGGTCTGTGCCGCCATCGTCAAGGCACACGGCGGCGAGATCCAGGCCGAGAGCAAGGTGGGCGAGGGCACCACCATCCGCTTCTGGCTGGAGACCGAATCGATCGAGACGGAGGAAAACGAAGATGAGCAATAACAAATTCAAGGTTCTGGTCGTGGAAGACGAAGCCAACATCTGCAGCTTTATTGAGACGCTGCTGGAGACCAACGGCTATCAGGCCCTTGTTGCCAACACCTGCGCCATGGGCCAGACCCTGTTCACCTCCCACAATCCGGATCTTATCATCCTGGATCTGGGCCTGCCCGACCGGGACGGACTGGAGCTCATCCGTTTTGTGCGGCAGAAGTTCCTGACCCCCATCGTCGTGCTCTCGGCCCGCACCACCGAGCAGGACAAGATCGAGGCGCTGGATCTGGGGGCCAACGATTACATCACCAAACCCTTTGGCACCGGCGAGCTGCTGGCCCGGGTGCGCGCCGCCCTGCGCACCAACCGCTTCGGCGTGCTGGGCGGGATGCCCGGCGGCGTGTTCCGGGCACAGGGGCTTGAGATCAACTACGAGCGCCGCAAGGTCTTTGTGGACGGTGCCGAGATCAAGCTGACCCAGACCGAATACAACATTGTGGCCTTTCTCTCGGAACATGCAGGCCGGGTGATGACCTATGCCGCCATCGTGCGGGCCATCTGGGGCGATACCGACTGCGGCAGCACCAAAAAGCTGCAGGTCAACATGGCAAACATCCGCAAAAAGCTGGGCAGCGTGCCCGGGCGCAACACCTATATTCTGAACGAGCTGGGCGTGGGATACCGGATGATCGACGAGGACACCGATGCCAGGCCCGAAAGCTGAGGACTGCGTATGCTTCCTGCACTGATCATTTTTCTGCTGACCTATCTTCTGATGCTGGTCCTGCCGCAGTACCGGCCTTTTGCCGCGCTGGGCGGGGCTGCTCTGTTTCTGGCTCTGGGCGCGGCGGGCCTGTGGGACTTCACCCTGATGGATGCCGCCCGGGCTGTGGACTTCAATGTCCTGCTGATGATGGCGGGCACCATGGGCACGGTCTCCCTCTTTATTGAGAGCAGGATGCCCGCCCGGCTGGCCGAGCTGCTCATCCTGCGGGTGCCCAACGTGAAATGGGCCGTGTGTATGCTGGCCCTCTTTGCCGGGGTCATCAGCGCCTTTGTGGACAATGTTGCCACGGTGCTCATGGTAGCCCCGGTGGGCCTTGCCATTGCCCGCAAGCTCAAGATCTCCCCCGTGCCCGTCCTCATCTCCATTGCGGTCTCCTCCAACCTGCAGGGAGCTGCCACCCTTGTAGGCGACACCACCAGCATCCTGCTGGGCGGCTTTGCGGGGATGAACTTCTTCAATTTCTTCTGGATGGAGGGCAGGCCCGGCATCTTCTTCGGGGTGGAGCTGGGGGCGCTGGCCTCTCTGGGCGTGCTGCTGTTCACTTTCCGGCACGAGACCCAGCCCATCTCGGCCACGGTGGAGACCGAGGTCACTGACACGGTTCCCTCCGCCCTGATGCTGCTGACGGTGGGCCTGCTCATCGCGGCCTCCTTCCTGCCCCAGCCGGCGAACGGGCTGCTGCTGGCACTCTACGGCCTGCGCAGCGGTCTGATCTGTGCAGGGGTCTGCCTGTTCGGCATCCTGCGCGCCTGCCTGCGCCGCCGCTCGTTCGCGCCGTTCCGGCTGGCGGCCCGGGAGCTGGACTGTGACACCCTGCTGCTGTTGTTCGGGCTGTTCATCCTGATCGAGGGCATCCGCAAGGCCGGGGTCATCGATGCCGCCGCCCAGCTGTTCTACACCCTCTCCGGTGATGACCCCTTCCGGCTCTATACCCTGCTGGTGTTCGTCTCGGTGGGCCTTTCTGCCTTCATCGACAACATCCCCTATGTGGCCACCATGCTGCCGGTGGTGCAGGGCATTGCCGGGCTGATGAACGGCGGTGCAGGCTTCCCGCCCGAGCTGTTTTATTTCGGCCTGCTCACGGGTGCAACTCTGGGCGGCAACCTGACCCCCATTGGCGCTTCGGCCAACATTGCAGCCATCGGCATCCTGCGCAAGCAGGGTGAGCAGGTGCGCACCCGTGATTTTCTGCGCATCGGCATCCCGTTCACACTGGCAGCTGTTCTTACGGGCTATGTGTATCTCTGGCTGGTGTGGGGCGCATAAGCGCTGCCGTGCCAGAGCAGCAGCAAAGAAAAATGCGCCGTGTCAAACGACACAGCGCGTTTTTGTTGTTTATTCCAACCCGATCTGCTGGGCGTATTCCTCCAGCAGCTCCCGCTCCAGGAAGGGGGTTTTCACGCCCTCACGGTCGCGGTAGGTCTCGTGACCCTTGCCGATGACGGCGATCAGGTCGCCCTCCTGGGCGTGATCCACGGCGTAGTGGAGCGCGTCCAGACGGTCGGGGATCTCCACAAATTTGGCATCGGGGTTACCCTTGTTCATGCCCACCCGGATATCGGCGAGGATGTCCTCGATCTTCTCAAAGCGGTTGTTGTCCTCGGTCAGGATGGAGAAATCCGCCATTTTCGCACAGATCTCTCCCATGCCGTAGCGGCGCAGCTTGGAGCGGTTGCCGCCGCAGCCGAACACCACCACCAGCCGGTGAGGGTGATACGCCCGCAGGGTGGTGAGCAGGCTCTCGGTGGAGACCTCGTTGTGGGCGTAATCCAGCAGGATGGTGAACTTTTTGCTGATGGGCACCAGCTCCACGCGGCCCTTGACCACGCACTTGCCCAGACCCTCATGGATGGCGGCATCGGGCAGGCCCAGCACCTTGCCCACGGCCAGGGCAGCCAGCGCGTTGTAGACGCTGAACTCGCCGGGCATATTCACCCTGACATCCATGTTGTCTCTGCCGGAAACATGGAACGCCACGCCCAGAAAATCGTGGGTGCGCAGCAGCTCACAGCTCTCGGCGCGGTAGTCGGCCTTTTCACTGCGGCCATAGGTCACCAGCTTGCAGGTGTGGCCTTCCAGCAGGGCTTCGGTGTTCTCGTCATCGATGTTCACCACGCCCACATCACACCGCCGGAAGAGCTGCCCCTTCCAGCTGCGGTACTCCTCAAAGGTCTTGTGCTCACCGGGGCCGATGTGGTCGGGGGAAAGGTTGGTGAACACGCCGATATCATAGTGCACCCCTGCCACACGGTCCATCATCAGGCCCTGGCTGGACACCTCCATCAGGGCCACATCGCAGCCTGCGTCCAGAAACTGGCGGAAGGTCTTTTGCAGCTCGTAGCTCTCAGGGGTGGTGTTGGCGGTCTCCTGATGACGGCCCATGAAATAGATGCCGTTGGTGCCGATCATGCCGACCTTTTTCCCGGCAGCTTCCAGCACGCTCTTGATCATGTGGGTGGTGGTGGTCTTGCCCTTGGTACCGGTCACGCCGATCATGGTCATCTGGCGGGAGGGGTTGCCAAAGAGGTTGCCGCTCATCAGCGCCATGGCATAGCGGCTGCTCTCCACCTTAACCACGGTCACGCCGGGCATGGCAGAAAGGTCAATGTCGTGCTGGATGACCAGCACGCTCACGCCCTTGGCGGCGCAGTCTGCGGCAAACTCGTGGCTGTCACGCTGGGTGCCCACGATGCAGACAAAGGCAAGGCCCGGGGCTGCCTTCCGGCTGTCGTAGATGATGTCCTGCACTTCGGTATCCAGACTGCCCTGCACCAGGGTAAAGGGCACGCCTTCCAGTAATTGTTCCAGCTTCATAACATTACACGCTCCTTATTGGGTCGTTTGGGTTGGGTCTGCATCGCCCACTGCCGGGGTCGTTCCCTCGGCGGGGGTCGGCTGTGCCGTCTGTCCGGCTTCGGGTTCTGCCGGGGCTGCGGCGGCATCCGTTGGTGTTTCGGCAGCGGCATCTGCGGCGGCTTCGCCCTCTGCCGGGGCGGTGCCGTCTGCGGCCGTGCCTTCTGCCGTTTCACCGGTCACACCTTCTTCGGCGGGTGTTTCCTCCACCGGTTCGGGCACGATGTAGCCGGAGGGCAGCTCCGGCTCACCCTGTGCAAAGGTAAACTTGCGGGTGCTGGACATGCTGATATGGGTGAAGTCCAGCTTTCCAGTGTCGGTCGCGGCACAGCCCTTGCCGTCCTCATTCAGCAGAACGTGCTTTGCCAGCTTGAGCTTATATTCCAGCTCGTTCAGAGTGCCCAGCCAGACGCTGATGCGGTCCTGATAGAGGAAAGCCATCTCGTCCACATCCGCAAACTCGATGCGGGTCACGTCGGCGCTCATGCCTGCGGCATCCAGTGCGGTCAACAGGGTGTTCAGGCTTTCCAGCCGCTGGTCCGCCTCCTCCTCAACAGTGCCGGAGGCGCTGCTGTCGGCGGCGCTGTCCGGGATGCTGTCCGGGGTGCTGTCGGCCTTGGGCTCTGCCGCAAAGGTCAGCTGTTCGCCGGGCTCGGCAGAGACCGGTTCGCCGCCGTACAGGGTGGACAGACCGGCAGGCTGGGCAGAATCCTTCTCCAGGATCTTCAGGCCGCTCGAGAGGGTCAGCCAGCCGGAGGAGGTCTGCATGGCCCAGGCAGGCCGTGCTTCTGTTACCCGCACCACCACGGTGCCGGGGTAATCCCGCTCCACCCGGATATCCTCCAGCATGGGGAACACTTTTTCCAGCGCGGCGGCCTTGCTGCCGGGGTCAAAACTGAAGATATTCTCTTCCGGATGGACATCCAGCGCCTGCAGGATCTGGTCGCTGGTATAGCCGCCGGCCTCCTGCACCACACCGTCCGCTGTCTGCACCTGAATGGAGCTGATCTTGAACAGCATCGTCACGGTGAGGTAGACCCCCGCGCCGATGACGCAGAGCAGCATGACAAGGGCCGTGAGCCGCCGCATGAGCCTGCGCCGCCGGATGGCGGCCCGGGTCAGCTTCCGCTTTTTCCTGCCCTCCCGCCGGATGGGGTCACGCCGGGCGTTCTGCCCCTGCACCGGCCGCATCCGCTGGCCGTTACGGCTCTGGGCGTTCTGCGGGCGGCGCTGGGCGTTCCGGTTCTGGCCGCTGGCCGGGCGGCGGTTCCGCTGATTGCCCCCGGAGGTGCGCCGCTGGCCGTTCTGCCCGCTGCGGGGGCGCTGTGCGCCGCTTTGGCTGCTCCGCCCGCCGGTGGGAAAGGTGATGCTGTTATCCGGGTAGGAGCCGTAGTTCACCGTGCGCTCCGTATACCGGCTGGGGCGGGGCGCATCGGGGTCATAATTGGGGTTCGTGATGGGGTGGCCGCCGGAGGAATATCCTGCGTACCCGCTGTACCCCAGGTCACTGCCAGCACCCGCGCTGCTGCGGCGCTGGGTGCTCTGCCCGCCGCGCCGGTCATCCCGGGCCTGATCGTAGGCCCGGCGGCGCTTGCGGTTCCGGTCATTCTGCGGCATCCGGCTGCACCTCCTTTCCTCTGTTTTTTCCTTCCGTTACGGGGTCTTGACCAGCTTGAGCAGGGCATCCGCAATGCGGTCCAGGCTGTCGTCCACCGACAGGCTCCGGGCATTGCGGCCCATCTCAGCCAGCTTGCCGGGCTGGGCCAGCATCCCGGAAACGGTCTGCACCAGCTTTTCGCCGGTCAGGTCTTTTTCCTCAATGACCACAGCGGCACCGGCCTTCTGCAGCTCCATGGCGTTGTAATACTGGTGGTTCTCGGCCACGTTGGGGCTGGGGATGAGCACGGCGGCACGGCCCACAGCCTCCAGCTCGGCCAGCGTCAGGGCACCGGCACGGCTGATGACAAGGTCCGCTGCTGCCAGCAGCTCGGGCATATTGTTGATGTATTCCTTCACTACAAGGCTCTCGCCCGGGGGCAAAGCCCTTTTTCTTTTCCAGATCCTGAAACAGCTGCACGCCGTACTGACCGGTGGCATGGAGATGGAGGACGGGCTTGTGGTTTTTCTGCTCCCAGGCGCAGAGGTCGGCCACCACCTCGTTCACGCGGCGGGCACCCAGACTGCCGCCGAAGGAGAGGATCACGGTGCGGTCGCCTGCGCCCAGTTCGGCACGGATGGCTTCCCGGTTCTTCGCCTGGGTGAACACCTCAGGACGGACGGGATTGCCCACCACGATGGTCTTTTCGGGTGCGCTCAGCTTTTCCACGGCGGCGGGCACGGCGGCGAACACGATGTCCACATCCGGGGCCAGCAGCTTGTTGGTCACACCGGGAAAGGCGTTCTGCTCATGCAGGGCGGTCTTGATGCCCTGTCTGGCGGCGCAGCGCACCACTGGGCCGGACACATAGCCGCCGCAGCCAATGACCAGGTCGGGCTGGATGTCCTTCATCATCTTTTTGGCCTTGGGGCCGGAGAGTGCCAGATTCCACAGGGTAATGATGTTCCGCTTGATATTGTTCAGGCTCAGCTTCCGCTGAAAGCCGGTGATCTCGATGTGATGGAAGGGATAGCCCGCCTGTGTGACTAGACGGTACTCCATGCCCTCCTTCCGGCCCGCAAAATGGATCTCGGCGGTGGGGTCGGCCTTTTTGATGGCTCCCGCAATGGCCAGAGCCGGGTTGATATGGCCGGCAGTGCCGCCGGCTGCAATGAGTACACGCATCTTGGTTCCTCCTTACTGTTCTGTCTGCGCTCTGCGCGCGGTATCCAGCACAATGGTCTTTGCCTTGCGCTGGCGCTCCCGCTCGGCGTGGGCTTCCTCCCGTTCCAGGCGGGCCCGTTCGCCGTTGCGTCCGATATTGACCATAACGCCCATCTCGGCCAGCAGCAGGATCAGACTGGTGCCGCCGGAGGAGAAGAAGGGCAGCGAAATGCCGGTGTTGGGCAGGGTGTTGGTGACAACGGCGATGTTGCAGAACACCTGCCAGGCGATCTGCGCCATGATGCCGATGCCCACCAGCGTGCAGAACCGGTTTTCGGCATGGAAGGCGATCCAGAAGCCCTGCACCAGAAAGAGGACGAACAGCACGATGACGATCACCGCACCGACGAAGCCCAGTTCCTCGCACACGACACTGAAGATAAAGTCGTTGGTGCTCTCCGGCAGCCAGAGCTGCTTTTCGATGCTGTTGCCCAGCCCCAGCCCCGTGGCACCGCCTGAGCCGATGGCGTACAGGCTCTGCTTGGTCTGGCTGGTTATCTGGTCAAGATCCTGCGTCCAGCCGTCCAGACGGCTCTGCAGGTAGTCGATGGAGTCCACATGCTTCAGCAAAGTCTCCAGCAGGAACAGCGCGGCACCGGCACAGCCCCAGGTAATGATGCCGCCGCTGCCGCCCAGCAGCAGGATGGTGCCCACGATGGCCGTGGTCAGCAGGATGCCCGACATGTGGGGCTCCAGCACCAGCAGGATCAGGACAGGCACCAGCCACAGGATGGGCCGGATGAGCTCCACCACGATGCTGTGGTGGACCCACTTGCGCAGGGGCAGCTCGCCGAATTTGACCTGCGGGGTCCTGGCGGCGATGTCTGCCGTGAGCAGGATCATCTCAAACTTTGCCACCTCGGAGGCCTGTAAGGTCAGGCCGCCGAAGCTGATCCACCGGCGGCAGCCGTTGATGGGGCTGCTGAACAGCACCAGCACCAGCAGGATCAGGCAGACGATATAGCCCAGCTTGACCATTCTGCGCAGGAAACGGTGGTCAAAATAGGAGAACAAGAACATCATGCCCAGGCCCAGCACCGTGCAGAGCAGCTGGGATTTGATGTAATGGAAGCTGTCCCCAAAGCGGAGATAGCCCGTGGTATAGCTTGCACTGAACAGCATGACCAGCCCGAACACCATGATGATGGCCAGGGTCGCCATCCAGTTGAGCAGGATGGGCGGCCAGGGGCCGGGGTCCCGCTGAAAGACGGAAAACGGCTCTGCTTTTTTTCTGCGGAGTGTTGCCAAACTGCACCCCTCCTTAACTGATTTTTGCCAGCTGAACGGTCAGCGCCACGCCCAGCATGGCAATGACACAAAAGGTATAAAAGATCTGTTCCGCGCTCTGGCCCCGCAGCTCCAGCCAGCGGTGGAGCGGTGCCGAGCGGAACAGCTGCCTGCGGCCCCGGCTGGCCTTGCAGACCAGGATCTGCAGGGCCACCATGCCGCCCTCCAGCCAGAAGGGCAGGGCCAGCGGCAGGGTGAGGTCAGGCCAGCCGATGCACAGGGGCACGCACCCCAGCATCCCGGCCAGAAACAGGCTGCCCACGCTGCCCAGCCGCAGCTTTGCGGGCGGGAAGTTCCAGAGCAGGAAGGCCATCAGGGAACCGGCCAGTGCGGCGGGCAGAACGCCCAGCGGGAACCAGCCCAGCAGGGTCATCACCCCCATCAGGCCCAGCATGGCCGCAAAGGACGTGCCGCAGACGATGCCGTCCATGCCATCGGCAATGCGGGCACACTCGGCCAATGCGATCAGCAGCCCTTCCCACAGCAGCGGGGCGGCAATGCCCAGATCGACATAGCCCACACCCGGCAGGGTGATCCCGGCTGCAAGGCAGCCTCTGGCCCCCAGCAGCACCAGCACCACGGCACCGGCAGCGGCTTCCAGCCCAAGGCGGGTGTGCCGCCGCAGGCCCAGCACCGAACGGCTGCGGATGCGGGCCAGATCCTCCAGCAGGCCCACACCGCCAAAGAGCAAAGCTCCCAGCAGCGCTGTGAGCAGCCGGACCGAGAGCAGGCTCTCGGCCCCCAGCAGCTCAGGCTGAGCCACACAGGCAGCTGTCCAGCCCACGCCCACAGCAGCCAGCACCCCCACCATCAGGCAGAGCCCGCCCATGGTGGGGGCCCGCGGCGGGCGCTCCGGCTCGGCATCCGGTGCTTCCTGCTTGGGTGATGGTGCCTGCCGGGCCTTGGGCTCATCCCAGCGTCCCTGGAACGCCCGCAGCAGCGGCACCATCAGATTCCCGAGCGCCGCCGTGAGGAAGAACCCCAGCGTTGAGGCGGCGATCAAGGCGAAACGAATCATAGCTCGATGTTACTCCTTGTAAAAGATCTCCAGCACTTTTTCCAGTGCCATGCCGCGGCTGGCCTTGACCAGCAGGGCATCGCCGGGCTGCATTTTGTTCAGCAGGGCATCGGCGGCCTGAGCGTAGGTGTCGGCATGGAGGGTGGGCAGCCCCTTGGCAGCAGCCACCACGGCAATGCGCTTGGCCTGCTCGCCATAGGTGACGAGGTAGTCCACCTTGTTTTCCACGGCCTGACGGCCCACCTCCTCGTGGGCAGCGCGGCTGATATCGCCCAGCTCCAGCATATCGCCCAGCAGGGCAAAGCGGCGCTTGCAGGGATATTCCCTGAACATGGCCAGCGCGGCCTTCATGCTGTCGGGGTTGGCGTTGTAACAATCCTCAATGACATCCACGCCTCTGACGTGCACCACCTTCTGGCGCATTCCGGTCTGCTCAAAGTCGGCCAGACCGGCAATGACCCGGCGGGCATCCAGCCCCAGACGGGTGGCGGCGCAGTAGGCAGCCAGCGCGTTGGCCACATTATGCCGGCCCATGGCGGGGATCTTTACGAGGAAAGTCCCCTCCTCGTGATCCTCCAGCACAAAGCTCATGCCCTTTTCATCCTGCTGGATGGACAGGGCACAGACATCAGCGTTCTCATCGCCCAGGCTGAACCAGACCGGGCGGACATGGTCGGGCAGGACGGCCTTGCGCAGGAAGGGATCATCCCCGTTCAGCACCAGCGGGGCACCCTCCGGCAGACCGGCGCAGATCTCCAGCTTTGCCTTGCAGATGTTCTCCTGACTGCCCAGGTTGCCGATGTGGGACACCCCGATGCAGGTGATGATGCCTACATCCGGGCGGGCGCACTTGCTCAGGCGCTCGATCTCCCCGGCGTGGCTCATTCCCATCTCCACCACGGCGTACTGGGTCTCTTTGCCGATGCGGAACATGGTGCGGGGCAGGCCCAGCTCATTGTTCTGGTTGCCCTCGGTCTTGATGGTACTGCCAAAGCCTGCAATGGCGGCGTAGGTCATCTGCTTTGTGGTGGTCTTGCCCACGCTGCCGGTCACGCCCACCACTTTGGGGTGGAACTGGCTGCGATAATTGGCACCCAGCACCATCATGGCGTGGTAGCTGTCCGGGCAGATCACGCTCTTCTCCTCCGGCACGCCTTCCACGGGGTGGTTCAGCACCACGCAGAGCGCGCCGTTTTCCAGCGCCTTGGCGGCAAAATCATGGCCGTCGAATTTTTCGCCCGGGAACGCCACAAAGATGCACCCGGGGCAGACCTCGCGGCTGTCGGTGGTCACCAGCGTGACCGGGGTCTCGCACTGGGCCAGCGCGTTGACGGCCAGGCCCTCCAACAGGATGTTTGCTGCAATTGCTTCCATACTCTCATTCCCCTTTATCCACAGATCAGATGTACGATGGTTCCCCGCTGGACGCTGGAGCCGGGTGCCTCGCTCTGGCTCTGGACCGTGCCGGAGCCTTCGACTGTGCAGTTGAGCCCTGCGGCGTTCAGCATCTGCCGGGCAAAGTCCGCGCTCTTGCCGGTCACGTCCGGCACCTCGGCGTGTTTGCCCTCATAGGTATCGGTATACAGATAAACGGTGGTGCCGTAGGGCACCTCTGCCCCCGCGCGGGGGTACTGGTAGGTAACAAGGGCGGCGGTCTGGTCGGATTCGCTCTCGGCCAGCTGATGCTTCAGACCCTTGATGTTCAGCTGCACCTGCGCGTTGCTCCACTCCTTGCCCGTCAGGTTGGGCACCTTGACGGTGGTGCCGCTGCGATCCACGCCATCGGTGGCGATGCCCAGATAGGGCGCGATCTCACTGATGATGTTGCCCACCACCGGAGCCGCCAGAATGGAGGAATAGTCGGTGCGGGCATTGTTGGGGTCGTCCAGCATGACATAGACCAGGATCTCCGGGTCGTTGGCGGGCAGGACAGCCGCAAAGGATGCCACCTTCTTGTAGTCGCCGTCGGCGCGGCGGTCCATGTTCAGCTGCTCGGAGGTGCCGGACTTGCCGCCGATGCGGTAGCCTGCAACGTAGGCGTTGCCGCCGCCGCCCTGGGTGCCGTCGCCCACCTCAAACTCCATGATCTGGCGGATGGTCTCGCTGGCGCTCTCGCTGATGACCTGACGGCGGATGTTGGTGCCGATCTCCTGCACCACATTGCCGTTCTGGTCCGTGATCTTATCCACCACATGGGGGGTGACCAGATAGCCGCCGTTGACTGCCGCCGAGATGGCGGTGCACACCTGCAGCGGGGTCACGGCCATGGCCTGACCAAAGGCGGAGGAGGCCAGCTCCACCTCGCCCAGACGGCTCTTGCTGTAATACTGCATGAAGCTGGTCTCATTGGGCAGGTCCACGCCGGTGCGCTCGGTAAATCCGAAGGCATCAAAGTAATCATAGAACAGGCTGGAGCCCACGCGCTGGCCCAGCTGGATAAAGTAGATGTTGCAACTGTTGCGCAGGGCCTCGGCCAGATTCTGGGCCCCGTGCGCCTTTCTGCCGGCGCAGTGGTAGGTCTGCTTTGCCACGCTGTACGCGCCGGAGCAGTTCAGGGTGGTGTAATAGGTCGCCTTGCCGCTGTCCACACCCATGGCGGCGGTGATGACCTTGAACACACTTCCGGGGTAGTACAGCTCGGTGATGGTCTTGTTCTTCCATTGGATATCCCGGTAGGTGCCGGTGTAGTCGGCCTCCTCATCCACGATCTTCTGGCCGTTCTCGTCCCGCAGGTAGTTGCCGTTCTCGTCTTTTTTATAGATAGTGTACAGCTCCGGCTCAGCCTGCACCTGCTCCGTCAGGTAGGCCAGATTGGCACTGAAATCCTGTGGGTCATTGGGGTCAAAGTCCGGCTTGGAGGCCATGGCAAGGATGGCACCGGTCTTGACGTTCATCACAATGGCGCAGCCGCGGTTCTCAACGGTGTTGGCCGCCACGGCCTCGTTCAGGTAGCGCTCCACCACCTCCTGAATGTTCACATCCAGCGAGAGCACCAGATTGGAGCCGTCCTTGGCGGCGTAGGTGGTGGCGTTTTCATCGGCAATGGCGTTGCCGTAGGCGTTGCGCAGGGTGATGGTGCGGCCATTCACACCGGCCAGCGTGGACTCATAGGAGTTTTCCAGACCGTACACGCCCTGACCATCCGCATTGCAGAAGCCCAGCACGGCGGCGGCAAAGCGGCCATAGGGGTAATCCCGCTGGAAGCCCTTGGAAGCCGACACCGACACCCGTCCCTTGCGGACAGTGGGGGTGCCGTCGTCGCTCTCCTGCTGGCCCAGGCCCAGCTTGCCCAGGATCTTTTCCAGCGCACCGGCGGATTTTCCGCTCTTGCTGTGGGCCTTGTTGTAGGTCTTGACGTATTCTTCAATGGAGAGCTTGATGGCGTTGTTGACCTTGGTGGCCAGCACCTGATAGGAGCTTTCGTTTTGGGAGAGGGCATCGCAGACCGCCTGATACTGGGTCTGGTACTCTGCCGAAGTGGTGTCCACGCTGTCCAGACTCTCGCCGTCGCCCGAAAGCAGGCGCAGAGTGATCTGGGTGCAGACCTCCTTCATGGCGGCCTCATCGATGGTGCGGGTCTCCGCCTTGGTGTCCTGATCGGTGGTGGTGGTATACAGGGCCGTGCTGTAGGAGGGGTCGGCCCAGATGGTCCAGACCACGCTGGTGGAGGCCAGCGTGATGCCGCTGGTGTCGTAGATCTCGCCGCGGGTGGCCTGAATGGTGCTGTCCAGCAGCTGCTGCTCGGCGGCGTACTGGCGGTAGGTGGCACCGTCGCGGATCTGGATCTTGTACAGGCTGTAGATCACGGTCAGCGCGGCGGCCACCACAAGAAGCACGGCAGCACCAAAGCTGATATGACGCAGCTGGGCACTGAGCCGTGCGTGGGGGTCCGCACTGCGGCGGCGGGCACTGTTCTTTTTGGGATTGGAGGATGGTGTTTGCATTGCGTACTCCCGAAGAAAACCGAAAAAGCGTGCGCTGCCGCACGCTTTTCGTTGTTTGGTTTATTTTGCCGTTCTGACAGAGGCAAGAATGGTCATTGCCCCATCGTGGAGCAGATCCGACCACTGCCGCACAGCGGATGCCTTGCGCACCAGAACGCTGCCCTCATCCAGCCGGATGTAGGTGATCTGGCTCTGGTCGATCTTCATCAGCCCCAGGCGGGTGGCGGTCTCCTCAACACTTGTGATGTTGGTGCGGCTGTTCAGGGCACTGTTGTAGTATGTATACTGGCTCTGCTCGCTCACAAGCTCTGCCTTGGCGCTCTGGATCTGAGAATTCAACTCCACCAGCTGTGCCTCGCTCCACAGCAGGCTCACCGCAAAGCCCACCAGCAAAGCCGCGCCCACCAGCTGCAGCGCGTGCTGCATGGCGGCCCGCACGGGGTTCAGCCGCTTTTTGCCGCCCTTTTCTACCCGCAGCGGGACTTTGGGCTGTGCCTGCGGCGCTCTTCTGCGCCGAACCTCTGTCATATCGTATGCTGCCTGACCCATGGTGATCTCCTCCTCACATCTCCGGGGCTGTGCCGCCCTCAGATCTTTTCCAAAACCCGCAGGTGGGCCGAGCGGCTGCGCCGGTTCTCTTCCAGCTCCTGCGTGTTGGCTTCAATGGGTTTGCGTGTGATCAGCTTTGCCTTGGCCTTGCCGCCGCAGACGCACACCGGGAACTCCGGCGGGCAGGTGCAGGCGGTGGACCAGCGGCGGAACTTGTTCTTGACCAGCCGGTCCTCCAGCGAGTGGAAGGTGATGACACACAGCCGCCCACCGGGGGCAAGGTGCTCAAAGATGGTGTCCAGCCCCTCCTCCAGGGCGTCCAGCTCATGGTTTACCGCAATGCGCAGTGCCTGGAACGGTGCGGCGGGAGGGGTTTTTGTTCTTCCGGCGTTCCGCCGGGGGCATGGCGCTGGCCACG
>ENA-OQDL01000618-OQDL01000618.1-human-gut-metagenome-genome-assembly--contig:-NODE-618-length-21794-cov-4.177551_pt1 | contig 21794 bp, 21 predicted proteins | sample MGYA00242782_ERZ504609 | MGnify/ENA primary metagenome ERZ504609 (study PRJEB26092, sample SAMD00036320) | human gut metagenome | host: Homo sapiens | study: EMG produced TPA metagenomics assembly of... | reverse complement strand
TGGCAACTACGATCACCTGCTCATTGTTAATGTATGGATCACTCCATGTATAGTCATCCTCACGTCCGTTGATAGTAAATCCATTCCAGATACAGTCGATCGTTCCGGAGTTCAGCTCCATATCTTTTTGAACTGGATGATCCGCCCGTGGAGCTGGAAGAGGAACCGGAGCCATTGGCTGATCCTGAACCCGATCCGGTTGAACCGTTGCCGGTGCCGGTGGTGCCTCCGGTGGTGCCGGAACCGGTGGAACCGCCAGTCGTGCCCGAATTAGTGGAGGAATCGGTGCCGGTCGAACCATCGGTGGATCCATTGGTGTTGGAATCGGTTGAGGAGTCGGTGCCGGTTGAGCCGGACGTGCTTGAATCGGTGCCGTCGTTGGACGAGCCGGATGTGGAGTCCTTGGTGTTGGAATCATTCGAACCGTCGGTAATGCCCGGCTGCGGCAGTCCGTTATTCTGATTGGACGTGTCGGTCTGCGTTTTGGTGTCGGTTTGCGTGGGCGTGGTGGACGGAGTGATGATATGGTCCGTGCCACGGCCCTGCGTGACCAGCATGACGATGCCGGCGGTTACTGCCACGGCGAGCAGGCCGGATACCAGCGTGACGATAATGGCGGTGCGCTTCGAATTATGGGAGCGGGCCTTGCGCAGTTCATTGACCGAATAGGTTCGTCCGTTCGCTCGATTGGACACGACTTCGCGCGGCTTGCGCGCGGTGGAAACGGTATTGACCATGCCGGTCATCGTCGTATCGGACTCGGATTCGGCTGCCTTATCGGACTTATTATCCGTAGTGTCATCGTCATTGCCGGAAGACGAGGCCGACTGTAGTTTCTCACCGGAGGCGGTGAGTATGTTTTGATAGATTTTGGTGGCCACCGCGGAGACGATGTAGCTGGCTGCCGCGCCGATTACCGAGCCGGCGATACCGATTTTCGATGCCAGTAAGAATGAGGTGACGGCGGCAAGGGTGCCCGCCACGATGGATGAGAGGGAAAGACCTTCGAAAAACTTCTTCACAAGACACGACCGTAAAGTGTCGGGCTGGAAGGTTGCTTAAGGCTCGGTGATACCGAGAGGATGCCTACACGAGACCTTCAAAACCTAGCCAGCGGAATGTGGAATGACTCAAAAATATGGTGCCGATGAGCAGTGGGAATCAGCGCAAAGTGGCGCAAAGTAGCGCAAAGAACAACCGAAATTGGTTCGCTTGGAGCGAAAACGACGTTCAGCAGAACGTCATGCAGCCCAAGCGAAGCTGCCGTTGCCGGCACCCAACTCGAAATGCAGTTTGGCGATGCCAAGTCCGATTTCCGATTGCACGCCTTCAAGAGCCTCGGCCTTCACCGTAACGGTTCAGGGCAATGGAGAACCCATGACCATCCATGGCCGAAACTGAATCGTCAGTTCCGGTGCAGCGACTGTTTGGTCGGCTTGATTACCGACATCAGCACGGCGACGAAGATCAGCGCAAAGCCCACCAGTGAACTCCACATGATTGTCTCGCCCCAGAACAGCGCGGAGAACGTGACAGCGAACAGACTTTCCGTACACATGATGATTGACGCCTGCGAGGCAGGCACGTGAGCCAGACCGATGTTCTGCATGATCTGGGCACTCATCGTGGCGCCGAGGAACAGATAGAGCACGCTGGCCACTACTGAGGGTGCCAGCCAGCTGGCGTTCGGCATGGGTTCGGTGAACAACGCGCCGATGATGAACAATACGCCGGCAACGCCGAACTGCACAAAAGTGACGGCGATAGGGTCGAAGCGTTTGGTGTAGACACCAAGGCAGGTCAGATTGAACGAGAAGATGACCGCGGTGGCGATGGTCAGCCAGTCGCCGGCACTCAGCGACAGCGAACCGCCCGGCTTCAGCGAGACGAAGCCGACGCCGATCAGACAGATCACGCCGGCGACCAGATTGATGGCCTTCGGGCGGTTTTTTGAAATAATCCACGTGGCGAACGGGGTGAGTACGCAGTAGGCGGCCGTCAGGAACGCGCTGCGGCCCGGTTCAATGGTCTGCAGGCCGATGGTCTGGGTGACCATCGTGCCCCAGTAGGTCAGGCCCACCACGAGCGCCGGCACAATGATTTTCGGCGTCAGATACGGCACGATGTGCTTATGGAACAAGGCCAGCATGCACAGGCAGGCGCCGATCATGCGCAGACCCATCAGCCATTGGGGCGGAATCGCCTCCATGGCGAATTTGGCGAGCAGATAGCTGCCACCCCATAATGCAGCGCAGCCCAGCAACATGAGTCGGGCGAGATTCGGGGGAAAGTTGCGGGACCAGCGGCTGCGCAGCTTGCTGAAACGTTCGACCAAACCCATGGTGCACCTCAGGACAGTTAGGAAAACTTGTGGCTCTCTCGGCTCACAGATTACGGGAACTACCGGCCAAAATCGACCGGTCGATGGGCGTCGGGTGTGTGACAGGTGTGTGGCTGGTGCGCGGCCGGGGCGCGGCATCGCCAAACAGGTAAGAACCGGATGAAAGCTGTGCGAAGGTGAGGTTACTCACAGCGAACATCCGGGCTAGTCGCGCTCGAAACCGGTACTCTGGAAAGAGTAAAAATACGTTGTCCATAGCAATCATGAAAGGATTCGACATGGCAGTCATTACTCCGGAAATCAAGGAATTCATCAAGAACAACCTCGGTTGGATCACCACCGTCTCCAAGGACGGCGAACTGGACCTCGGCCCGAAGATGTCCCTGTTCGTGCTGGACGACACGCACATCGCCTACCACGAGCGCACCGCCGGCCAGCACTACGAGAACCTCAAGAACGGCTCTCCGCTGGTCATCGCCTTCGCCAACCTCGAGAAGAAGCAGGGCTACCGCTTCCGCGGCAACGTGGTGCTGCACGTTGACGACGACATCTACAACGAGCAGGTCAAGATCGCCGAGGAAAAGGGCACCAAGAAGCCGGCCGTGATTCCGGTTCTCGAAGTCACCGAGATCCAGAACCTTGCCTCCGGTCCGACCGCCGGCAAGACCATCGCCAAGGACTGATTAGCTGACGTATTGGTGGCTTCCTCGTCAGAGGGAGCCACTTTTTCGCTTTTCAGTGCGCAGTACTAGGTGATGGCCTTTGAGGTCGGTGGTGGCGAAGAGGTAGGTGTTGCCGCCGTCCTTGAGTTTGAGTTTTTTGCGCAGCTGGGCCACGGATAGGGGGAAATTGCGTACGGCGATGTTGGCGTGCGTGAGACCGGCCAATAGCTGCTTCAGTTCTTTCTTGTTCATGGTGACGATGGATTCGATGACGAATGATCTGCCTGGGAAATCGGCAATAGGTTCGGCCGCCACGAACAGGTGGCTATTCGGGCTGATGTGATGCACGACGAAGCGCTGTTCGAGAACATCAAAGCACCCGGCCTTCATGATTGAGGCGTTGGGTTCGTAAAGGTACTTCCAATGCGAGGAATCGAAGCCGTTCGCGCTTTCCTCAGCCGGGAAATCCTCGGTATTACAGGTATTGCGTGCAACCAAGGCAGAATCGCTGATAGGGGTGTGATTGTCGCTGTTATCGCCGGCCTTGTACGACAGCACCTGCCCGTCATTGACGCATACCACGAGCGGTGAGGCGCAACGGCCGCGCCCCAACACCAACAACAATTCCTTGCATTCATTCCCGGTGGAGACGATATGCACCTCATGCACCGCGCCGGCGAAATCGGCGACGGTCTTATGCCAGTCGAGCATGGGGGAGAGCTTGACCATGACCGTCGGTGCCTTGGCCAGCAGCGTATCCTTCAGGGTCAGCACATCCGGCGTGCAATCGGCAATCGCGTAGGTACGCGAGCCATGATCGTCACGGCGGGCCGGATCGAGGAAGATCATGGAGACTCGGCCAAGCGTATCAAGCACTGCTGTTGAATCATCATTGATGACTTCGGCGTGGCCAAGGCCGAGTATCGGGAAATTATGGCGAGCGATACCACATAAAATGGATTGTTGTTCCACATATATGGCATGGTCAAACACTCGGGACATGTAAGAAAAGTCGACGCCGAAACCGCCGGTCAGATCAACTAGGGATGTCGGGGAATCGTCGGCGTCGTCGACTGCTTCCCCGTCCAACAATCGCTGTGCTAACCGGGCTTTGTATTGAGCCGTGAACTGGCTGGAACATTGTTCCATTGGGACTTGCGGCGGGAAAATCAGCCCATCATGGGACGCCCAGTCAGGTAGCTTGAGCGAAGCGCGCTGCCAGCCGGCAATTTGCTCCAGCGCGAACGGCACATCCACGTCGCCATCATGCTTGGCGTGCAAGGCCACATCACGCACATCTTCACGGCGGTGTTTGGCGATGAACGCCCAAGTCGACTCAGAAATCTCCATGCCGCCATTCTAGGGGTTGTGCTGAGATGAGTATGGCAAACCGCAAGAGAACGAGGTGGCGAAAACCCGATGATCGATGAAGTGATGATGCTGCGTCATGGCCGTACGCAATACAATCTCGAACATCGCTTGCAAGGCCAGATCGATGTGCCGCTCGACATCGTAGGCCAATGGCAGGTTGACCAGACCGGATTCGCGCTCGCTTCACGGTATTACTGGGCCAAGGTGAACCGACTTGCCGAGCATCCCGAAGCCATCGCCCAGCCCGGTCCTGACGCCGCCGAACGCACTGATACGCGCCAGTTCGAGGAGGCTCCCGCCGCCGGCCGGCGCATGGTGGTGATGACCTCCGACCTGTTCCGTGCCCAACAGACCGCACACGCCTTCGCCGATATTTTGGGATTGCCAGTCACCTGTGACCAACGACTGCGTGAACGCAGCTTCGGCGAGTGGGAAGGCATGACCCGCGCCGAAATCAAAGCCGTGGCAGCCGACGACTACGCCTCTTGGAAACAGCACACTGGGGGCGAAACCAAGCATGGTGTGGAAAGCCGTGCCGCCGTGGGGCAGCGAGGTGCCGATGCCGTGCGCGCACTGGTCATCGACTCCGCCTATTCAGACAGCACGCCCACCACGCTGATGCTCGTCACCCATGGCTCATGGATTACCGCCACCATCTCCAACCTGCTCGAACTTGACCCGGACGGCATGAACGCACTCGGCGGCATGCGCAACGCCTGTTGGTGCCGGCTCAAAGTGCGCCACAGCGTCAACGGCACCCCCATCGAACAGCCCCTGTGGGAGTTGGAGGAATACAACAAGGCTCCCGCCATCGCCGACAGCGCCGACTGGGAGAACGGGCCGACCGATCTGCGAGGACCGCACATGCCAAGTTGGCAGCCAATCGTCTGGTGATGGTCGCTATGCGAAACCCCGCTCGCAAATTCGAACGGTGGGTCTAGACTAATCTCGGTTTGGAACCGTACAGCGATAGAACAGTAAGAAAGCGCGGAAGGCGGGTGAGACGACATGCTGAGAATCTTCAGCTCAATCAATGGCCAAGTGGAGCAGATCGAGAAACCGGAAAACGGCTCCTGGTTATGTTTGAGCGAACCCACTGATGTGGAGCTCGCCACCGTCGCCTCGCAAACCGGCATCGACCTGGCCGACCTGCGTGCCCCTTTGGATGACGAGGAACGTTCACGTGTAGACGTCGAAGACGATTACACGATGATCATCGTCGACATTCCCACCGTGGAAGAGCGTGGCGGACGCGACTGGTACGAGACCATCCCGCTGTCGATCATCGTCACCGAAAACCTCATCATCACCGTCTGCATGCAGGACACGCCCGTGCTCCACCCATTCATGGAAGGCACGATCCGAGGCTTCAACACCTTCATGCGTTCGCGCTTCATCCTGCAGATCCTGTACCGCAACGCCACGATGTACCTGCGTTACCTGCGCATCATCGACCGCGAAAGCGACAAGCTTGAACTGAAGCTGCGCCACTCCATGCAGAACCGCGAGATCGTGATGCTCATGGAGCTGAGCAAGACTTTGGTGTATTTCACCACATCGCTGAAATCGAACGAAATCGTGATGGAGAAGCTCACCACCCTGCAACGCATCAAGCAATACCCGGACGACGAGGACCTGCTCGACGACGTCATCACCGAAAACAAGCAGGCTATCGAGATGGCCAACATTTACAGCGGCGTTCTTGCGAACATGACCGACGCTTTCGCCTCGATCGTGTCCAACAACCTGAACAACGTGATGCGCATCTTCACCATCATCTCCATCACACTGTCCATCCCGACCCTGATCTTCTCGATGTACGGCATGAACTTCGATGGCGGCATGATGGGTATGCCGTTCACTGACAAGCCGTGGGGTTTCATGCTCATTATCGTGATTTCCATGGTGCTCTCCGGTGCGGTTGCCTGGTTCCTCACACGTTCGCGCATGTTCAAGTAAGGCGTTTGACGGTTATGCACCACTGGTCATCGTTCGCCAGCCGTAGCATGTTCCGCGCTCGCCGTCCGATGCGGCGCGGATTTCGCTCCCGACTGATGGCAGGATTCGCCGCGGCCTTTGGCGTGATATTGCCATTATCCGGTCTGGCCGGTTGCGGCCAAATTCAAGTCACCACCGTCTCCGGAGCGCCGGAGGGGCCCACCATCGCCATTGGGGTCGCAGCCGACGAGCCATCGGTGGGAGCATGGCATGACGGCACATACCAGGGCTTCGACATCACCATCGCCAAATACGTGGCCGCCAAACTCGGCTATGCGAACAAGCAGATCGTCTTCAAACAGGTTCGCCCCGAAAACCGGCGCTCCATGCTGGACAATGGACAGGTCGACATGGTCGTCGCCTCTTGGCCTATCACCGATGGGTCCAGTGCGATCGTTGATTTTGCCGGACCATACCTCACGACCAGCGTCGGTTTGCTGGTCAGGTCGGATGAGCGTGGCCGATTCACCAATGACGCAGGTTCGGTGGGTGACGTAGGCGACGGCACGGTGTGCGCAGTGAAAGGTGACGAGACAGTCGGCATCTTCCGCGGCAACCACCCGCAGGCTCGGATTCAGGAGCGCAGCAGTTATGCGCAGTGCGTCACGGCCGTGCAAGTAGGGTCGGCGGATGCCATACGCCTCCGATATGGCGGTGCTTTCCGGTCTTCAAGCGGCCAACGGGCCCCAGTATATGGACGTGATTGCGGACAAGGGCGAGGTCGGTTATGGCATCGCCGTGAGTCAAGGCACCAGCCAATTGGCGCAGAAAATCGCGGAAGCATTGGAAGACATGGTTGAGGATGGCAGCTGGACGGCCGCCAAGGATACGTTCACAAGCCAAACAAAGCTCACGGTTTCGCTGAACGGTGACCCCAAAGCCATCGTCTCGGATGCTGAATAACGATTGACGACGTGTCCAGTTGCGAGGCTACCTTGCTGATTTATGAGTGACAACGAGAAGAGCACGCAAACCGAAGAGCCCAACTTCCGCTACAACGCCGCACTGGCGCAGGACATCGAAAACAAGTGGCAGAAGATTTGGGACAAGCAAGGCACCTTCTGGGCCGCCAACGTCAACGGCGATTTGAAGGACGGCAAGGGCCGTAACGCCGAAGGCCGCACCGCCTACTTCGCCATGGACATGTTTCCCTACCCGTCCGGCAAGGGCCTGCACGTCGGCCACCCGCTGGGCTACCTGGCCTCCGACGTGGTGAGCCGCTACCACCGCATGAAGGGCGAGAACGTCCTGCACGCCATGGGTTACGACGCCTTCGGCCTGCCTGCCGAACAGTACGCAGTCCAGACCGGCCAGCACCCGCGCGTGACCACTGAGGCGAACATCGCCAACATGAGCCGCCAGCTGCACCGTATGGGCCTGAGCTTCGACAACCGTCGTACGTTCGCCACCATCGACCCCGGCTACGTGCGCTGGACCCAATGGATCTTCTCGCGCATCTACGATTCCTGGTACGACGAGGACGCCACCAACCCGTCCGGCTCCAAGGGCTCCGCACGCCCGATCGCCGAGCTCGTGGCCAAGTTCGAATCCGGCGAAAAGGCCATTCCGGGCCACGAGTCCGATGGCAAGCAGTGGTCCGACCTCACTGACGCCGAGCAGCAGGATATCTTGAACGACTTCCGCCTGGCCTACATCTCCAAGTCCCCGGTCAACTGGTGCCCGGGTCTGGGCACCGTGCTGGCCAACGAAGAGGTCACCGCCGAAGGTAAGTCCGAGCGTGGCAACTTCCCGGTCTTCCAGCGTGAGCTACGCCAGTGGTCCATGCGCATCACCAAGTACGGCCACCGCCTCATCGCCGATCTTGACGGCATCAACTGGCCTGAGAAGGTCAAGCTCATGCAGCGCAACTGGATCGGTGAATCCCATGGTGCCTCCGTGCACTTCATCGTGGCCACTGCCGACGGTGACAAGGACATGGAAATCTACACCACCCGTCCCGACACGCTGTTCGGCACCACGTTCGCCGTGGTTTCCCCGGAACATCACCTGCTGGAGAACGTGCCCGCCGAATGGCCGGCCGATGTACCCGAAGACTGGAAGGGCGGCTATGCCAACCCGGTCGAGGCGGTGAAGGCCTACCGTCTGGCCGCCGAAGCCAAGACCGCCAAGGACCGCGTGAACGAGGCCGGTGAGAAGACCGGTCTGTTCACCGGCCTGTACGCCACCAACCCGATCACCGGCGCGAAGCTCCCGCTGTTTACTGCCGACTACGTGCTGATGGACTACGGCACCGGTGCCATTATGGCCGTGCCTGGTGGCGACCAGCGCGATTACGACTTTGCCGTGAAGTTCGGTCTGCCTGTCATCTACACCGTCACGCCTCTGCCGGATTCCGGCGACGACTTGGCCAACTACGAGGGCAAGGCGCCGTTCGTCTCCCATGACGGCATCGTGATCAACTCCTCCGTCGAGGCCACCGAAGCCAAGGGCGACGCGCTGAGCCTTAACGGCCTGCGCGTGGACGACGCCATCGCCAAGGTCAACGCCTGGCTCGAATCCGCCGGCGTGGGCAAGGGCACCGTAAGCTACCGTCTGCGCGACTGGCTGTTCTCCCGCCAGCGCTACTGGGGCGAGCCCTTCCCGATCGTCTACGGCGAAGACGGCACCCCGCACCTGCTGCCGGATTCCGCATTGCCGATCAACCTGCCCGACGTGCCCGACTATGAGCCGCGCACCTTCGATCCGATGGACGCCGAGTCCAACCCGGAGGCACCGTTGAGCCGCAACGAGGACTGGGTCAAGGTCGAGCTCGACTTGGGCGACGGCAAGAAGACCTACTACCGCGACACCAACACCATGCCGAACTGGGCCGGCTCCTGCTGGTACTACATGCGTTACCTCGACCCGACCGACACCAAGCACATGGTGGAGAAGGACGAGTTCGACTACTGGATGGGCCCGAACCACAACAAGTACTCGGGTGATGAAGGCGGTGTGGACCTGTACATCGGCGGCGTCGAACACGCTGTGCTCCACCTGCTCTACTCCCGCTTCTGGCACAAGGTGCTCTTCGACCTCGGCTACGTGGACTCGGCCGAACCGTTCCACAAGCTGTTCAACCAGGGCATGATCCAGGCATACGCCTACACCGACGACCGCGGCCAGTACGTGCCGGCCGACGAGGTCGTGGAAGGCCCGGCCGACGCCTCCGGCGAGCCGACCTTCACCTGGAACGGCGAACATGCCAACCGCGAGTTCGGCAAGATGGGCAAGTCCCTCAAGAACATCGTGACCCCGGACTACATGTACGAGAACTACGGTGCCGACACCTTCCGCCTGTACGAAATGAGCATGGGCCCGCTGGACGAGTCTCGCCCGTGGAACACCCGCAACGTGGTCGGTGGCATGCGCTTCCTGCAGCGTCTGTGGCGCAATGTGGTCGATGAGACCACCGGCCAGGCCCATGTGACTGAGGACACGCCGGACGAAAAGACCCTGAAGCTGCTCAACAACACGATTGCCGAAGTGACCGCGGAAATGGAAGGCATGCGCCCGAACACCGCCATCGCCAAGCTCATCGTGCTCAACAACCACCTGACCGGTCTGAAGGCTGTGCCGCGTGCCGCCGTGGAGCCGCTGATCCTGATGCTCGCGCCGATTGCCCCGCACATCTGCGAGGAGATGTGGAGCAAGCTCGGTCACGCCGAATCCCTGTCCGCCGAGCCGTGGCCGGTGGCCGACGAACGCTACGTGGGCCACGACACCGTGACCGCCGTGGTGCAGATCAAGGGCAAGGTGCGCGCCAAGCTCGAAGTGCCGGTCGACATCGATCCGGCCGATCTCGAGAAGCAGGCGCTGGCCGCCGTCGCCGACCGTCTTGGCGGCAAGGAGCCGCGCAAGGTGATCGTCAAGGCCCCGAAGATCGTCTCCATCGTTCCCGCGGAGTGACTTGTTGCGAGCCAGCTCCCCTCTTTGAGGGGAGCTGGCTCGCGTAGCGAGACTGAGGGGAGCGTCAACCGCCCACCTCAATTGTGGATAACTTCATAAGCTAGAACCACATACCCCGTTTCAGCTGGACAAACGCCCATGAATCCATCAGCGTGGATGCATGGGCGTTTCTCATAACCATCGCGCAGACCATGCCGCCAACCGTTTGCGCGCATTCAGCAGGCAGAGCGCAGCCATGCCCCAACCGCGAGTGGAACGGCCCACGACGCCTCCGCCGCCTCCTGGCCATGCACGGATCCGTCCGGCTGGCCACCCGCCCCAAAGGGCGCAGAGCGGCCTGCGGCAGGCGACCCGTGACAAACGTGCGTTATCGGATCTGATTGGCGTACGTTCCGCCGATGCCGTCGGCGAATCAGCCAGACTCACCCGGGATCAGCCGCGATTGTCGTTCACCATTGGGCATGCCTTGGCCGTGATATTGCTGCTGATCGTCGCCCTTGGCATCAGCTTGGCATTGCTGGTCCAACAGTCGATGAATATGGCCATGCTGTCTCAACCGACCGCCATGCAGACCACGGGCGGCTCCGCTGGAGATCAGACGATGCCATCGCAGAACACCACGGACGAGAAACGCACGGATCCGCAGCAGTCGGAGCATTCCGATGCCACAGCGAACCCCGAATCGGATACCACGCAATCTCCGCACATGCAGACGGACGGCAGCGATGCCGGCGCTTCCACGCATGGTCTTATCAACCTCAACACGGCTACCGCTGAGGAATTGCAATCCATCAAAGGTATTGGGCCGGTTACCGCTCAGCGGATCATTGATCATCGCACGGCGATTGGCGGGTATACATCAGTCGATCAGCTGCTGGATGTCAAAGGCATCGGCTCCAAGACGTTGGAGACCATGCGAGGGCAGGTGACGGTCGGATGAGCAGGGATTGGATACTGCGCGAGCAGGGGAGCCGCGATTGGAGGATGCTGCCGATCGCCATAGTGATGTGGGCGGCGAGTCTGGGAGCGCACGCATTATTCGCATGGAGGATGTCTGATGGACTCGGCACTGGTCAGGCAAAGGCCGATGCCGGAGCTGGCATTGACGTCACCATAATCGGCATGGAATGGCCTGTCACACGAATATTGCCTATAACAGTGGCGTCATGTGCTGCCGTGGCGGCGATGATCGTGGTGTCTTTCCGCCTGCGGATCCGGTGGACGGGAACATTGACCGTATGCGTTGCGGTGGCGTGCATCGGCAGTATGACGGCAATCGCGTCGGACACCATTGCCTGGCATGATCCTGCCTCCGCACAAGCTCGCCAATCCAGTTCATACCACGAAGTCATGGCCACGGTGACGACGCCCGTGATCGCTTCGGACCAACGCACATACGATTGTCAGACGGACATACGGCTGAGCGGCATCACTGTGGATGGTACGGATGTACGTTCCACGGTCGCTGTGCGTGTATACGCCGACGAATCGTATTGTGGGCAGTTGCGTCGAGGCGCGGTCCATCTGCTGACAGGCGTATTGCAGCAAGCGCGATATGGACGCATACCACTATGGCTGCTCTTGGAAGGAAAACAGCCGGTAGCACAGGTGCGGGCTCCGCCGTGGCATCTCGCCGCGATTGCGCATGTGCAGGAGGCGTTTTTCACCGTGACCGAACAATTGTCCGATCAGGGGCGTGTGTTGGTGCCGGGATTGACGATGGGTGTGCTTGGCCAGGATTATATCGGCGGCGAGACCGGTCCGATGCCGGTCAACAGCACGTATGCGCAAACGTTGGAAAATCAGTTCCGCCAGTCCGGCATCATGCACCTCATGGCCGTATCCGGTGGCCACTTTGTACTGGTGGCGGGATTGGTGCGCCGATTATGCATGTGGATGCTGCTTGATCGGCGGCTGACGGCGTTGCTGGTCTCTGGAGTATATGTGCTGCTGGCATTGGCGATGTTCCCCAGTGATTCGGTCACCCGCGCGTTCATCATGGGATTGATAGGTGCGTTGACGTATGCGATGGGGCGGCGTACGCAAGCGTTGAGCGCCCTGTGCTGGACGGTAATCGGTGTATTGGCGGTGAATCCGGATATGTCGGCCAGCTACGGATTCGCCTTGTCTTCGGCCGCCGTACTGGGTATCGTGCTGTTTGCGGAGCGGCTGGCCGGTGCCTTTGAGCGAGCGATGCCGCACGGCATCGCCGAAATGATGGCGATGACCGTGGCCGCGCAGTTGTTCACCCTGCCGATTCAGGTGTTGATGGAACCGGAGTTGCCGTTGCTGTCCGTGCCGGCGAACCTGTTGGTGTCGCCGTTTGTGGGATTGGCCACGATGGCGGGATTGATGGCATTGGCCTGCGCATGGTGCGAGCCATGGCTGGCCGGCGTATTCGCGTGGATATCGTCATGGGGCACGCTGGTGATGGAACGGGTGGCGTTGTGGCTGGGTGGCAGCACGATGGCCGTCATCCCATGGAAAGACGGCGTTACGGGTGCCGTGCTGATTGTGGCGGTGGAAATCGGTATCGGCATGCTACTGGTGTTCGTCAGCCGTTGCCTCCAGCATGTCCGTCGTTATGAGGCCGGAATGCCTGGCGTGCGCTTCGGTTCCGCTTGGCGTGTCCGCCTCAGTCTCTGGTGCGAGGAGACGAGACGTCTCTTTACGCGGCGGCAAGCCGAATAGCCAATGCGGTATTCGGTGCAGCAACCATCGCAATAGCCAGCCGAACCTATGCGATAGGCCGCGCGGCATAAACCATCAGCCGGCAAAACTGCGATACAGTTGAGACCAGTTCAACCAGCTGCATGAAGGAGTGCCGGCGATGATGTTGTCTCATAATCCGATAGTCGAACCATTTGCATTGGCCCACGCCACCATCGTCACCGGAGATAAAGCCGGAACCATACTGCGTAACATGACGATCGTGGTCGGAGCCGACGGACGTATCGAACAGGTTGCACCCAGCATCGAAACCAGTATCCCAGCCGAATACCACTATCTTGACGGCACCGGCAAAATCGTGATGCCGGGGCTGATCAATGCGCATACCCATCTGTTCTCCCAAGGCAAGCCGCTCAATCCGAAGCTGGCGACGCCCAAAGGCCAACGTATGGTCGCCACATTCGCGCATTCGCCATTGGGCAAGCCGTACATGGCCGCAACCGTAAGACACAACGCCACAACATTGCTGGAATCCGGCGTTACGACGATCCGCACGCTTGGCGACGTGGGATATGAAGTCGTGACATTACGCGATCAGATTGATGCAGGCCAAATCCTCGGACCGCGTATCTTGGCATCCGGACCGCTGATGGCGATTCCCGAAGGCCATGGCGCCCCGCTTATCGCACTGACCAGCGGCACCCCGGAAGAGGCGCGTACCGCAGTCGCGCAGAATCTCAAGGCTGGCGTCAACGCCATCAAAATCGCCGCGACCGGCGGCGTAACCGATGCACAGGAAATCGGCGAGGCCGGCAGTCCGCAGATGAGCGTGGAACAGATGCGGGCGATTTGCGATGAGGCGCATCAGTACGGTGTTATTGTCGGCGCGCACGCGCAAAGCCCGGAAGGCGTGCGGCGTTCGCTGCTGGCCGGCGTCGATACCATCGAACACGGCAGCGTGCTCGACGACGAATTGATCGGCATGTTCCGGCACAATCCGAATGCGTTGCGCGGATACTCGGCGCTGGTTCCGACACTTTCCGCCGGCCTTCCCCTGACCTTGCTTGGACAGGACGCGACCGGCATCACCGACATCCAATTGGAGAATTCCAAGAATGTGGTCGGCGGCATGGTTTCAGGTGCCCGTCAAGCGCACGAGGCCGGATTGATGATAGGCGTCGGCACCGATACAGGCATGACATTCGTGCCGCAGTACGCCACATGGCGTGAGCTGGAGCTGCTGGTCGCATATGCCGGTTTCAGTCCGGCTGAGGCCCTGCACGCAGTCACTGCCGTCAACGCCTCCATTCTCGGCGTCGATGCCGAGACCGGTTCTTTGGAAGTCGGCAAATCCGCTGATTTGCTTGTGCTGAATGCCAATCCGCTGGACGACTGCGCGCGTTGGAACACCCGGCACTGGTCATCGCGGCCGGTCACCCGGTATGGCGTCCCGCTCCCAAGCGTTTCGCGGATATCGACGCCCTGTTGGATGAGGCATACGCCTAATCGCGGAGTGCTGCCGGGCCGTTATGCCGGCAGGTCATTGTCCAACCTGTGTGGCGAGATGGGGGCATGGCGAAAACAGCAGCGAACGTACCGGTAACCGTGGTGCCCGGAGGCGACTCGTATTTGAACGACGCGCGCACCAAGGCACTGTGCGCACAAGCGTTGAAGGCGCGACCCGACGCCGAACTCATCGAGCTCGACGCCACATCGGCCGACCAATATGCCTTCGATGAAGCCGTCAGCCCATCGTTGCTTTCCGACGTTGCCGTGGTCAAACTCGTCAACCTGCAGAATGCCGACGAAAAGCTCGCCGAAGCTCTGGTGACGTACACCAAGCAGGCCGCCAAGGATCCGAACGGCTCCAGCGTGGTGATCTGCCAGCACGAGGGCGGCGTCAAAGGGCGCAAGATCATCGACCAACTGGTGAAAGCCGGCGCTCGCAAAGAGGACGTGCCGGATTTGAAGAAACCGGATGCCCAACTCAATTTCGTACTCGGAGAATTCGAGAAACGCGGTCGTAGAGTCGAACCGATGGCCGCGCAGCAGCTGGTATCCGTGCTCGGCGGCAAAACCGGCGAACTCGCCGCCATGTGCGAGCAATTGTGTTTCGACTTTGACGATAATCCGATGGGGCTCGACCGTGTCAACCAGTATTTGACCGCCAATCCGCAGGTCACCGGTTTTGCCGTGGCAGACAAGGCCGTGGAAGGCAAAACCGCAGAAGCCATCGTCATGATGCGTGCAGCTGTGGAACAAGGGACCGATCCCATCGCGCTGATCGGCGCGTTGGCCATGAAGCTCCGTACCATTGCCAAAGCCTCGGCGGTCCGGGCCGGCACGATTTCACAGGCCGAAGCGAAAACCAATCCGTGGGTGCTGAAGAATGCGATGCGCCAACTTGGCGGCTGGACTTCGGCAGGACTCGCGCATTGCATCCGTATGCTCGCCTGGGCGGATGAGCAAAGCAAAACGAACGGCGGCGACCCGGTATATGCGCTGGAACGCTGCATTGAAGACATCAGTCATAAAGGTCGGTAAAAGTCGATAAAGGGGTATTTATGAGCGAACACACTATTGCGGCTCCCACCAGCGAGGCCATGCAGGAGCTCGGCCGCCGCGTGGCCGGAATGGTACACGGCGGCGATGTATTGCTGCTCTCAGGCCCTCTTGGTGCCGGCAAAACCACATTCGCCCAAGGCTTCGGGGCGGGGCTGGACATTACCGAACCCATCGTGTCTCCTACATTCACCATTGCCCGCGAACTTGACGGGCATTTCGCCGACGGCACTCCGGCTCATCTGGTGCATGTGGATGCCTACCGTCTGGGCGGCTCAGCCTATGCGCCGGGGCAGGACGCCATCGGGCGTTTGTTGGACGAGCTGGAATCGCTGGGATTGGACGAAGAACTTGAAGACCCCGGCGAGAACACGGTGGTGCTTATGGAGTGGGGCGAACAAATGGCCACCGCCTTGGCACCAGAACGACTTGAAATCCATATCGATCGACCTCTCGATTCCTCCGATGTCGCATCCGCTGGATCAGACGGCGAACTCACCAGCAACGGCACTCGTACCGTCGCATTCGTCCCAGTCGGCAAGCGATGGGCCGCGTTCGACCTGCAATAAGCCATGCGCCCATAGACTCCTCGATGTACACTCTCTAGAGGCTTTACGACTAGGAGGATTCATGGGTTGCACGTTGGTGATTGACACCTCATTCGGTTCGACGGTCGGCATTGTGGGGCGCGAGCCCATTGTGGAGACCGATTCGCGCACCCATGTGGAGAAACTGCAGGTCAATATCGCGCGCGCGGTCGAGGAGGCCGGCCTGACTCCTGCCGATATCGAGGAGATCGTCGTGGGCATCGGCCCGGCGCCATTCACCGGCCTGCGCGCCGGCATCGTGGCCGCCAAGGCGTTGGCCTTCGCCACCGGGGCCAAGCTCGTCGGACAGAACGTACTCGACCCGCAAGGCGAGATGATGAGCTTCGTGCTGGGTGACAGCGCCATGTTTGACGGCATCGATTTCCTGGCCGACGTGCCGCGCTTGAGTTCGCGCCAATCGGATGGTGACGTCCCGGACGCCGAGGCCAAGGAACACGAACTCGACCGCCACGTCACGCTGTGCGTCAACGATGCGCGCCGCAAGCAGCTGTACTTCTCGCTCAACCACGGCAGCATCAGCCTGCCGGACGAGGACGCCGCCGAACGACGCTGGATCGAGATGGATATCGACTACCCGGAGCATATCGTCGAACGGGTGAACGCGGCGCTCGCGGAACACGGCGAACGCGACGGCGTCAGCTATGTGGTGGATGTGGCCGGCCACGGCGCGGCCAAATACGCGTCCGTCTGGCAGGGACTGCGTGCGCTGGGCTCCGTGGTGGACGGATCGGTATTGGATGCCGGGAAAGCCGGGCTCGCCGTCTTTGCGACCACCGCGTTGAGCCGCGAACTGCGCGGCGACCAGGTCGTGCCGATCGAACCGTTGTACCTGCGCCGGCCGGACGCCGAAGTACCGAACCCACTGAAGCACGTGCTCGGCCATGCCGGTGCCGATAAGGCGTGAAGTGGGTTGTGGTCCGATGATTGTTGACATCACTGCCGTAAGTCGTGATCTTGCGGTTCGTTCCATCGCACAGTTGGAAGGCGAACTGTTCGGCCGCGGCGCATGGAATGCGAACATGGTGCGAGAGGAACTGGACGCACCGGCCCGCACGTATCTGCTGGATGTGCTGGGAGAGGCGGAACAGGCTGTTGTCCGCGGCTACGCCGGCTTCTGGTATGACGGCGAGGACGCCGAGCTCATGACCATCGGCGTGGGGCAAGCATACCAGCGGGCAAGGCATCGCCGCTGCGTTGCTTCAGGTACTGGTCGACGAGGCGAAACGTCAGGGCGCCTCGCGCATGCTGCTCGAAGTGCGTGTGGATAACGACCCTGCGCTGGCCCTGTATCAGCGGTTCGGATTCGAACGCATGGGATTGCGCAAACGCTACTACCAGCCCGAAGGCATCGACGCATACACCATGAGCTTGGACCTGAAACCTAGGGTCGTGGGCTTTGCCGCCCCGCAGACGGCATCGGCGGACATTGAAGACATCACCAGCAAGCAAACGGAGAAGAACGGAGAAGCACGATGAGCGAACCGGTTGTACTGGGTATTGAATCCACCTGCGACGAAACCGCAGCCGCCATCGTACGCGGCCGCGAACTGCTCTCCAACGTCGTGGCCTCATCCATGGAGGAACACGCGCGATACGGCGGCGTGATCCCCGAAATCGCCTCCCGTGCGCACGCCGAGGCCTTCGTGCCATGCGTGTCCAAGGCGCTCGCCGACGCGAACATGACGTTGGCGGATGTGGACGCCATCGCCGTGTCCGCCGGTCCCGGACTGGCCGGTTGCCTGGCCGTGGGCGTGTCCGGCGCCAAGGCGCTGGCCTGGGCTGCGAACAAGCCGATCTACGGCATCAACCATGTGATCGGGCACATCGCCGTCACTCAGCTGCAGTTCGGCCCGTTCCCCAAGGACACGCTGGCGCTGATCGTCTCCGGCGGCCACACCTCGCTGCTGCACGTGGAAGACATGCCGCGCAAAATCGACGTGGTTGGTACCACGCTGGATGACGCGGCGGGGGAGTGCTTCGACAAGGTCGCCCGCCTGCTCGGCTTCCCGTATCCGGGCGGCCCGCACATCGACCGCCACGGCCAGAACGGCGACCCGCACGCCATCAAGGTGCCGATGGGCCTGACACAAGGCAAGGCCGGTGCCGCGCACCCGTATGATTTCAGTTTCTCCGGTGTCAAGACCGCCGTGGCTCGCTGGGTGGAAAGCGAGCAGGCCGCCGGCCATGAGATTCCGGTGGACGACGTGTGCGCCTCCCTGGCCGATTCCGTGGCCACCGTGCTGGCCCGTAAGGCCATGCGCGGCTGCCGGCAGTACGATTCCAACACGCTGATCGTGGGCGGCGGCTTCTCCGCCAACTCGCAGCTGCGCGCCAAACTGCTCGAATTCGGCGAGAACTACGGCGTCGACGTCCGTATCCCGCAAATCAAGCTCTGCACCGACAACGGTGCCATGGTCGCCATGCTCGGCGTGAACCTGGTCGAAGCCGGCGTGGCCCCCCAGCGCCCCCCGACTTCCCGATTGACTCCGCCATGCCCCTGACCAAGGTCTCGATGTAAGATTTGCGCGGTATTCCCAAACTGATACTGGGAATACCGTGCCTCTCATCGGTGAATTGACAGTGACCTGTCTGCCTGATGTGAGTAGTGGTGAGGTCTTCGCCATGGATTTCCCGGTTGATGATGGGGTGTCGTGTCTGGCCACCAATACGATGAAAATAAAAAAGCCTCGGAGAACCGAGGCTTTCGATGGCTCCTGCGACTGGGCTTGAACCAGTGACCGTCCGATTAACAGTTCCAGCTCTCACTGCCATAGGCGCTTCAGTTACCCTTGCCTCTGATGATACCGCCATCGCGGATTTCGTCATGTGGGAGGCCGAGCTGATGGAAGACTTGAACCCTGATTCGGTCGAAGAGATGTTCCCGATTCCCCGCGCCGAGGCGCACGCATAGAATTGAAGACCCCGCCCGGCGGCCCCGGGCGACTATATAACCATCGTTCTTCGCAGAGAGGGAAGCCACTGCGCTTCCCTCTCTCTTCTTATGCAAGGGAGCATCATGACAAGGAACTGGACAAACAAGAACAGCTACGGCTGCGAGCATGTCAGGCCACGCGATGACTGGGGCGAAAGCGTCGAGCAATGGCTGTCAAGCATGCTGGCGATCGGACGCACGCCGGAGACTCTGAGAACTAGATGGTATCAGATCGCGCGCTTTTCCAGGATCGTGGACAGGCCCATCGACCAGGTGGACGCCGACGCGGTGATCGCGTTCTTCCTGCAAAGCAGCATGGACCTTGAGGCCAAGCGTAACGCGCGCGCCTGCGTGAAGGTCTTCTACCAGTGGGCGGTCGCACACCGGATCGCCGACCACAATCCCATCGACGAGGTGCCCGTCATCCCCACGCGCCCCAGGGGCGTGTTTTGCTTCAATTTTTCTTAAGCAATTTCTGCACTATTTTTCCGCAGTATGGGCTGCCGGTTTCCAGCAGGAACTGCACCATATGACCGCCCAGACGAGGACAGGCACCGGTCCGCCGTGCCTGTATATTCCCGAGACGTAACCAGAAAACGAATCCACCGGTTGCAGCCGGCGGCGCTCGGGAAGGAAAGGACGATGGCGATACCGATGCCCAAACAGCAAGATATCAGGAGACTGGACCGTCAGGGAGTGTCCAGGTCGGAGATCGCGAGGAGACCGGACGTGGACCGCGCCACGGTCGCGAGATACGCTGATATGGACGACATGACCCCGAAACCGCCCATGGACAGGCGCCGGGGCTCCAAGATCGACCCGTACGCGGCGTTGGTCGACGAATGGCTCGAGGCCGACCGCATGCTGCCGCGCAGGCAGCGCCATACCGCCAGACGCGTGCACGACAGGCTCCGCGCGGAGACCGGCTACGACGGCGAGTACACGACGACGCCGGGGTACGTGAGACGCTGGCGCGAGGCGAACCGGAGCGGTTCCGACGGGTACGGCGAGCTCGTCTGGGCGCCCGGCGTCGCGCAGATCGATTTCGGTGTGGCGAAGGCCCGCATCGCCGGCGAGCTCGTGGACGACCACTGCCTGGTCGTCACGTTCCCCCGTTCGAACATGCGGTACGTGACGAGCCTGCCCGGGGAGAACGCGGAATGCCTGTGCCACGGGCTGGTCGAGGTGTTCGAGCACATCGGCGGCGTCCCTCCCGTGATCGTCATGGACAACGCCACCGGCGCGGGACGCAGGAACGCGAGGGGCGAGGTGACGCCCGCCGCGGTGTTCGACGCGTTCCTCGCGCACCACCGCATCGGCGCGAGGTTCTGCGACCCCTATTCCGGTTGGGAGAAAGGCGCGGTGGAGAACGCGGTCGGGTTCCTCCGCCGCAACCTCATGGTCCCGCCGCTGGAGGCCGAGACCCACGCGCAGCTCGGACGGATCATGCATCGACAGATGCGATGCGCTGGCCGCCTCGTCGAGGCATTACCGCAGGGGCACCGCCATCGGGGACGTGTTCGGGGAGGATCGCGCGGCGCTGATGCCGCTGCCTTCCACCACGTTCGACCCGATCAGATGGGAGAGCCGCAGGGCCGACAAGTACGGGCAGATAGACATCGACTCGAACCGGTACCTCGCAGGCGCCGCGCTGCACGGAAGGACGCTCCTGGCCGCCATCCGCCGGGACGGCGTGCGGATCACCGATCCCGGTACCGGGGAGATCGTCGCGCGGTGCCCCCGGGTATACGGACGGAGCCAGTCCACGCTGCGGGATCCGGAACTGGCCATGCCCGTGCTCGCGGCCAAACCCGGATCCTGGAGGGAATCGTCGATACGCCCCGATTTCCCCGAGGACGTGCGCGCATGGCTCGACGAGGCCGATTCCAAACGCCTCGCGCAGAGCCTCAGATCGATAGGCGCGGCATGCGCGGCCGCCGGTTTCGGCAACGCGGTCGCGGCCGCGAGCCGGGCGATAGCCGACGGGCCGGGTTCGGCATTGGACGAATCCACGCTCGTCACCCTCGCCCTGCGTGCACGCGACACCGATGCCGGCGCCATCACCGACGACGGGCCCGACCTGGCCGGATACGACCGGTTCATCACCGGGAACGGCGGAAAGGAGACGGAACGATGAACGACGCGACCGGACGGAACACGGCACGCAGGCGCAGGGCCGACACCATCGCCAGATGCGGGAGGATCATGGAGACGGCCAGACGGCTGCCGTTGAGCCCGGGACGTGCTCGCCGAGGCCATCGAGCGGGCGACGCCCGTCCAGCCGGATCTGATGGAAAGCCGGCTCGACGCGGAGATCGCCTCCAGGGAGCGGTCGAAACGGGTCCGGCTCCTCAAGGCCGCGGGATTCCCGAACGCGAAGGACATCGAGGGATACGACTGGTCCAACCTGCACATGCCCGCCGACTGGGGACGCGCGCAGCTCGAGACGCTCGACTTCATAGACCGTTGCGAGGACCTCGTGCTCTACGGGCCCGTCGGCATCGGCAAGACCCATCTCGCGGTCGCGTTGGGCAGGCTCGCGTGCATGCGCGCGATACCGGTCAGGTTCTTCACCGCGACCGGGCTGCTCATGCGGCTGCGCCGCGCGAAGCGGGAGGACCGGCTCGACACGGAGCTCCGGCAGATCGCCAAGGCGAGGCTCCTGATCATCGACGAGTTCGGCTACATGCCGATCGACGAGGAGGGTTCCAGGCTCCTGTTCCAGGTCATATCGGATTCCT
>ENA-OQDL01000616-OQDL01000616.1-human-gut-metagenome-genome-assembly--contig:-NODE-616-length-21802-cov-3.951280_pt1 | contig 21802 bp, 20 predicted proteins | sample MGYA00242782_ERZ504609 | MGnify/ENA primary metagenome ERZ504609 (study PRJEB26092, sample SAMD00036320) | human gut metagenome | host: Homo sapiens | study: EMG produced TPA metagenomics assembly of... | reverse complement strand
AAGCATCCGCGCGCCCAAGAAACCCGCATACACCATGCCTGACGGGCAGCAGATGGTCGCATTCGGTGACTCGGTGATGCTTGCCTCCAGTAAAGGTTTGCAATCCGTTTTTCCCGGAATCACTGTTGATGCGGAAACCTCACGTTCGATGACCAAGGCATTGGGACTTATAGACCAAGCCAAAAGCCAGCCGGAAGGATTGCGCCAATGGGTGCTGGTCGGCTTGGCTACGAATTCAGCGGTGACCGATGGCCAACTCAATGACATACTGAACGACATTGGACCGGATCATGTGCTTGTGCTGATTAATGCGCATGACCCCCGTGTCTTGGGTCCCCGGAACGAACGACGCGTTGAGCAACTTCGCGGCCGCCCATTCCGACAACGTTGTTCTCGTTGACTGGGACGCTACGATTTCGGCGCATCCTGATGAGCTTGCCGGAGATGGTATTCACCCTGGCATGTCCAATACGCTGTACGCCCAGGCTGTCAAGGATGCGATTGCGAACTGGATCAAGCAAGGGCACTGAAACATCCTTCTTGCGAATCGCGGCAAAGCAGTTTTGCGATGAATATGAGGAATCCCCCTGACTCGTTTGAGCAGGGGGATTCCTCATAACCTTTTAGGATCTGAACGGACTCAGTCTTCCTGATGCTGCGGAGCCGACAGAAAATGCTCTTCACTCGGCAGCAGAGCATTCAACAGCACGGCCACAACGAACGCCACGGCGATGCAATTGGATGCGAAGATGGACTGGAACAGCGGCGGGAAGTTGACGAAAATGTCGCCGACCTGCGTGAAACCGATACCGATGGTGAGACTCAACGCCGCAATGGTGATGTTGCGCTGCGTATAGCCGGCCTCGGAAATCATCTGGAAGCCAGACAGGATGATGTTACCGAACATCATGATGGTGCAGCCACCAAGCACGGCCTGCGGCAGGGAATTGAACACTTCCGCCACGGCAGGCACGAAGCTGGCTATCACCAGAATCAGACCACCGGAAAGAATCACCTTACGGTTGACGACCTTGGTCATGGCGACCAAGCCGATATTCTGTGCGAACGACGTCAACGGCAAGCAGCCGAACAGGCCGGAGACGGAGGAGATGAGACCGTCGCCTGCAATGGCGCCCGCAGTCTCCTTATCGGTAGGCTGACGGTCGAGACCAACCTTGGTGAGCGCAGCGGTATCACCCAGCACCTCAACGGAAGACACGACATACAGCAGGGCGAAGGAGATGATCGCGCCCGGATCGAATTCAAGCTGGAACGGCATGAAATGCGGCACGGACACAACCTGCAGATTCGCGAAACCAGAGAAATCGACCTTGCCCATGAAAATCGCGACAACATAGCCGACAACCAAGCCGAACAGCACGGAAAGCTGCTTGGCAGTACCCTTCATCAGCAGCTGGAACGCCAAGCAGGCGACCAGCGAAATCAGACCGAGCGTGAGATTCTGCCAGCTTCCGAAATCCTCAGCGCCGGAACCGCCGCCGAAACTGGTGGCACCAACGGAAAGCAGTGAGAAACCAATCGACGTAACCACAATCGCGGATACGATCGGCGGCACGAAGCGACGCCAATACTTGGCCGTCAAACCAAGCGCAACCTCCAACAGGCCACCAAGCACAACCGCGCCGGCGACCGCGCCGTAGCCTTGGTTCTGGGCGATCGACATGGCAGCAGCTACATAGGTGAAGGAAATGCCAGTGACCATCGGCAGGCGGGAGCCGATCAGCCACACGCCATACAGCTGAAGGCAGGTGCCCAGACCTGCCACCAGCAGACCGGCCTGAATAATCGTGGCAGACTGCTCGGCACTCATGTTGGCGGCGGAAGCCACCAAGAAAATCGGAGCCAGATTGGCCACGAACATCGCCATGACATGCTGCAGGCCGAACGGGATGCCCTTCCAGAACGAAACAGGCGCGTCCAGGCTGCTAAGCGCTTCAAAGGAAACGCCCTTCTTCTCGTTCGTGTTGTCTTTCTTCTTCTCTTCTCTCACAATGAATCCTCTCTTATTCATGCTGCGATGAGTAACAGGTTGTAATGGTTTCTGATGCGCGCCCGTGAGATGCGACGATCAGGAGCGGAATTCGATGGTACCGGTTTCCGGATCCATCGACTCCACGATTGCCAGGGAATCAACGTCGTATCCCGCTGCGCGCAGCTCATCGCCGCCGCCTTGGAAACCCTTCTCCACCGCGATGCCGATGCCCTCGACCGTCGCTCCGGCATCATGGCACAGATTGATCAGGCCCTTCAGAGCCTTGCCGTTGGCCAGGAAGTCATCAAGCAACAGCACATGGTCGCCCTCGTTGAGATACCTCTTGGACACGATGACGGGGAATTCCTTCTGCTTGGTGAAGGAGTAGACGGTGGTGGTGTACTGGTCGCCATCGAGATTGATGGACTGCGCCTTCTTGGCGAACACCACAGGCGCATTGCCGAAATGACGCGCGGCAACACAGGCGATACCAATGCCGGAAGCTTCAATGGTCAGGATCTTGTTGATGGTTTTACCGGCAAAATGTTCCGCCCAAGCGGCACCCATGTGGTCGAACAATTCGACATCGCACTGGTGGTTGAGGAAAGCATCCACTTTCAGCACATTACCTGGCTTGACGGTACCCTGCAGGCGAATGCGCTCTTCGAGCTCCTTCATGAATCCCCTTAGATTGTTGGCCGCATAAGGCGGCGTTGATGTTGACATACGGTGAACCGCATATAAACGTTCAGCATACGCGCGTCAATTGACCATGCGAGTGTTGCGCTGACCTGCATGTGTGATAGACATGAATTTCGCAGTAATCGACTTCGAATCTTCATGGAAAGAGGAACCGGTGGAGCAGAATATGGGACCAGTCCTGTGCGATCCGCAAAGTCTGATCAAGGACCTCAATCCGCAGCAAATGGAAGCGGTGAAGTACTACGGACAAGCCCTGCTCATCGGAGCTGGTGCCGGATCCGGTAAGACCCGCGTGCTCACCAGACGCATCGCATGGCTGCTGGCACATGGTTTTTGGGCGAGCAGCATTCTCGCCATCACCTTTACGAACAAGGCCGCGGCCGAAATGCGCGAACGCCTTGCGTCCCTCGTAGGGCCTGAAGCCGAACACATGTGGATCTCCACCTTCCATTCCGCGTGCGTGCGCATCCTCCGACGTGACGGCAAGGAAATCGGTCTTACCTCAGGATTTTCCATTTATGACACGGCTGATTGCGAACGCTTGGTCAAGCTCATCAGCGGCGATTTGAACATCGATACGAAGCGGTATACGCCGCGCATGCTATTGGGCAAGATCTCGGATTGCAAGAATTCGTTGATTTCATGGCAGGACCAGCTGAAAAGCGTGAACTGCGACTACAAGCCAGGCCAGCGCGGATATCAGGTTTCGGCCGGCGACGTCGACGAGCTGGTCGCCGTGATGTATGCGGAGTACCAGTACCGTCTGGCCATGGCGAATGCCGTGGATTTTGACGATCTGATCATGCGCACCGTCGAATTGTTCCAGCGTTGCCCACAGGTGAGCGAATATTACCGGCATAAGTTCCGTTATATTTTCGTGGACGAGTATCAGGACACCAACCATGCGCAATATGTGCTCGTACGTGAGCTTTCCGGTATTGATTCGGGAGAACAGCCCGATCCACATATGCGAGGGGCAGGCCGTGTCGGACCGTCTTGGATTACGGTGGTGGGCGATTCCGACCAGTCGATTTATGCGTTCCGAGGCGCGGATATTCGTAATATTCAGGATTTCGAGCAGGATTTCCCTAACGCGAAAACCATCATGCTCGAACAGAATTATCGTTCGACGCAGACCATTCTCGACGCAGCCAATGCGGTGATCGCAAGAAATGAAAATCGTAAGCCGAAAAAACTGTGGACGGCACTTGGCGAAGGCGACAAAATCGTCGGATACGCGGCCGACAACGCGCAACAGGAAGCCGGATGGATCGCCAACGAAATCGCACGAATCCACAACGAGGAAGGCGTGGCGTATCGCGACATCGCCATCATGTATCGAGCCAACGCGCAATCACGCTCGCTCGAAGAGGCCATGATCAATGCCAACCTGCCGTATCAGCTCGTCGGCGGCACCAAATTCTACGAACGCAGGGAAATCAAGGATGCGCTCGCGTATTTGCAGGCCATCGTGAATCCTGCGGACAATGTGAACGTTCGACGTATCCTCAATGTGCCGAAGCGCGGACTGGGCGTTCGTGCGGAAGGACTCGTTGCCTCGTATGCTGATGCCCATGGCACCACTTTTTTCGAAGCGATCGAACATATGGAACAGATCGAAGGCATGTCCACGCGCACGACGAAACCGTTGAGTGCGTTCCGAGACATGATGCATGAGCTTGCGGCTTTTGCGAAGGACCATGACACGAAGCCATCCGAAGTGGTTGCCGAAGTGCTTGCCAAGAGTGGGATTTTGGAAGAGCTGCAGCGCTCCGAGGATCCGCAGGACGCTTCCCGCGTCGATAATCTTTCCCAGCTGCAATCAGTGGCGGCGGAATTCGAGCAGAACACGCCAGACGCCACATTGGCGGGATTTTTGGAAACCACCGCGTTGGTGGCCGATTCCGACCAATTGCCAGGGGAGAACGAAGATTCCGGCAAGGTGACGATGATGACCCTGCATACCGCAAAGGGGTCTGGAATACCCGTATGTGTTCCTGACCGGCATGGAGCAAGGCACATTCCCACGACCGAGCGTGCCATGGAAGACACCAGCGAACTGGCAGAGGAGCGCCGTCTCGCCTACGTGGGCATCACTCGCGCGAAGCGACGCCTGTATGTGACACGCGCGGCCGTACGCGCGCAATGGGGGCAAGCCAGCGACATGATGCCCAGTCAGTTCCTCGATGAGATTCCAGACGAACTGATTGATTGGAAAAGACGCGAAGCCGGCGCCGAACGCATGCGTGCCAGCTGGCAGGATGACGACGACGAGTTCGGCGGGTGGGACGATGATGACGATTTCGGATCGATGTCATTCGGCGGTTCCTCGTATGGAAAGTCGGATTATGGTTCCTCATACGGTTCCGGCTCGCGGTGGTCTCGTTCCTCATACGGATCGTCTTCATATGGGGCAGGGCGCTCGCAGTACGGCGGCCCGGCTACGCAGGGCTCATCATCCTCGTATGGTTCCACATCCCGGCGCTCGTGCGGAGGATCGGGAACCGGTTCCTCATACGGCTCGTATGGTTCGTATGGCTCCGGCAAGTCAGGAGGGAAATCGGGCAAGGTCACCACGCGACGTGTCAAGCCGAAAAACAAGCCTGTGGATTTAACCAAATCCTCATCCGCAAGCCCGGCCGGTAGCCATAATGATCTGAACATTGCAGACGTGCATGTCGGCGACAAGCTTACGCATGATCATTTCGGGTTGGGTACGGTCATTGAAACGCAGGACAAGGGCATGAATTCGGTCATTACCGTTGATTTTGGCAATGGTGAGGTCAAGCGTCTGCTGTTGCGTATGGCACCCATTGAAATGCTATGACGGAGATGAAGAACGGATGAAATCTCCTCTGTAGCACGAAAAGGAGGAAAAAACAAGACTTTCTTTTTCAAAGAGACCCTGCAATAATCGGCGGTGTTTGTCTTATTTTGAGAGGAAGCTATGAATAAGAAACTGTACGCAGGCATTTCGCAGATCGTGCTCGGCATCTTGATCGCCATCGCGCCGCAGACCTTCGCTCACGTATGCGCGGTCAAAGAAACGCCGATGGCATGTCATTACACGGCTCAGGCCGCGCTCGGCATCGGCATCGTGATCGTGGCGCTTGGCATTGTCGGCCTGTTCGTATCCGATCAGACCCGCGCCGGTCTTGACCTCGCCAATGCGGTGCTCGGCGTGCTGACCATCGCCGTGCCGACCGTGCTCATCGGCGTGTGCAAGGGTGCCATGATGCGCTGCCATATGGTCACCTTGCCGACGCTGATCGTGCTCGGCGTGCTGCTGGCTGTACTTGCGGCAATCGCGGCATATCTCGATCTCAAGCCGGCGAAGCGCGCCTGACCCAATATGACGCAACACATCACCCTTGGCGGGTTGCCCCTGGTCAATCTCAAACGCAAACCGTTTCGTACCGCGGCGCTCACCATCGTCGTCGCCATGCTTACCGTGGCCTTCTATGGTGGTTCACTGTTGTCCATGAACCTTGAAGCCGGCTTGAACAGCATGCAGGAACGTATGGGCGCCGATCTCATGGTCACGCCGCAAAACACCAAAAACGAAGCCGAAGCGTTGCTGACCAACGGATCGGCAAGCACGTTCTACTTCACCAACGAGATCACCGACGAAGTGGCAAAAGCCGACGGCATCGACGAAATCACGGAACAAACATATATCTCATCGTTGGCCGCCGCATGCTGCGACGAGAAAGTCCAGATCATCGGATTCAACCCCGATACCGACTTCGTGATCACCCCTTGGATCGCATCGCAGTTCGACGGCACGCTCCAGCGCGGCCAGATCGTTGCAGGAGCCAGCATCAGCGTGTCGGGCAACAACACGGTCAAACTCTATGGGCACGAATTCCCCGTGGCGGCGCAACTCGCCAATACCGGCACGTCGCTCGACGATTCCGTGTTCGTGAACATGCAGACCGTTCCCGACGTGGTCGGATATTCCGCCAAGGTGGGGCATGCCGCCATTCCGGAAGAATATGCCGACAAAGCCGTTTCCGCCGTGCTCATCAAGGTCAAGGACGGTTACTCCGCCCAGCAGGTCGCTTCGAACATCACCAAAACAACAGGAATCAAAAGCCTCGGATACGTGTATCCGGGGGGCATCACAGCCACAACGAAATCCAATCTGAACGTGATCATTCGCTACGTGACCCTTTTCGTCGCGGTGTTCTGGGTCATGGGGCTGATCGTGCTGCTTGCTGTGTTCTCGTCCGCCATGAACGAACGTAAACGTGAATTCGCCGCGTATCGCATTCTTGGTGCCAATCGTTCCACTTTGGTCGGCATCATCGTGAAGGAATCGGCCATGATCGGAGCTTTGGGCGGTGTGATAGGCATTGCGGTCGCGTCGCTGGCGATTTTCCCGTTCAGCACGCTTATCGGACGGCAGCTGCAGTTGCCGTATCTGCAAACCAACATGTGGAATGTGTTGGCATTGATCGCAGTGAGTTTCGTGTTCGCGGTGCTTACCGGACTGCTCGCCTCCGTGACGACGGCGGTGAAACTTTCCGCTCCCGAAACCTATCTGACTTTGAGAGAAGGTGAATGATGGCGGAAAACACGGTTCTCGAAGTACAAGAGCTCACTCGCGAGTTCACCCGTCGCGGCAAACCGTTCGCAGCCGTGGACCATGTGGATTTCAGGCTGGGCCAAGGCGAGTTCGTGGCGATCGTCGGCCGTTCGGGCAATGGCAAAAGCACATTGTTGAATCTCATCACCGGACTGCTGAAACCCACATCGGGCTCCATCGACTTGGACGGCAATGACGTGACGCGGTTGAACGACAAACAAATGTCAGTCGTACGCAATCGGATCGTCGGATTCGTCACGCAAAGCCAGACATTGCTGCCGAATCTCACGGCACTCGACAATGTGATTCTTCCTTCCGTGCTGTGCAACGGCAAAACGGCGCAGCGCGATGTTGAGATACCTGCGGATTCGTCTGATGCGAAATCAGTGGAAGAAACCGTATCCGACGCATCTTCCGAACAGACGGTTGACGACGGACTTCCGGACGTCATCGCGGCGGCTCCGGTATCGAAAACACACAACGATCCCGTTCAGGACCATGCCATGGAACGTGCGCACGCATTGCTGCGCCGACTGCAGGTCGACGATTTGGCGGAATGCTACCCGAAAGAGCTTTCCGGCGGCGAAATGAGACGCGTCAGCATAGCGCGAGCTCTGATGAATGGTCCGAAACTTCTGATAGCGGACGAACCCACCGGAGATCTGGATGCCGAAAGCACTGCCATCGTCATGCGGCTGCTGCAGGAAGTGGCGCACGACGGCACCGCAGTGTTGATGGTCACCCATGATCCGGATGCCTTGACGTATGTGGATCGAATCTATCGCATGGACAGGGGAGTGCTGGCTGAAGCATAGCGGCGCCATGATGGCATGACATGCCGAAGAGGGCGAAACGACGAGCTCGTCCCGCCCTCATGTGTATTATTAACGATTGGTGTGCGCCCGCAAGGGAGCATACCGTCTGGAGTCTTAGCCCATCAGTGGGTCGGCGACCGATACGAGCTGTTTACGGCACGTGTTCAAGTCGTTCGTGCGCATGCACGAAGAAGCACTGGAGAGGCTGGCTCAGCGCATATCGGAAACCGGTGTGCGCTCCGTTCAGACAACGACAGAACAAACAAAGGATTAAACCAATGACGAACGTTCAGCGTTCTCGCCGTCAGGTGCGCCTTTCCCGCGCCCTCGGCATCGCTCTGACCCCTAAGGCTCAGCGCATCTTCGAAAAGCGTCCGTACGCTCCGGGTGAGCACGGCCGCACCCGCCGTCGCACTGAGTCCGATTACGCAGTGCGTCTGCGCGAAAAGCAGCGTCTTCGCGCTCAGTATGGCATCTCTGAGAAGCAGCTTCGCGCCGCTTACGAGAAGGGCACCCACACCGCCGGCCAGACCGGTAACGCCATGCTGATCGATCTCGAGACCCGTCTCGACGCCCTGGTCCTGCGTGCAGGCTTCGCCCGCACCACCGCTCAGGCACGTCAGTTCGTGGTTCACCGCCACATCCTCGTTGACGGCAACATCGTCGACCGCCCGTCCTACCGCGTCAAGCCGGGCCAGACCATCCAGGTCAAGGCCAAGAGCCAGACCATGGTTCCGTTCCAGATTGCGGCCGAAGGCACTCACCGCGATGTGCTGCCGGCGGTTCCGGGCTACCTGGACGTCAACCTGCCTTCCCTGAAGGCCACCCTGACCCGCAAGCCTGAAGCCGAGGAGATCCCGGTGCAGGTCAACATCCAGTACGTGGTCGAATTCTACGCCCGCTGATCTGGATCTACATACTGTAAGAACATACAGTATAAGGACATACAGCAAGAGCCTCGCAATCGTCAGGATTGCGAGGCTCTTCGCTATCTCAAGCGCATGTGCGGCCTTTTTAAGCAACGGGAAGCCTTCAGTCGCCGATGATGCCGCCTACTATGCCGCTCACAATCGTCATAACAAGTGAGCCAAGCACAGACCATGCGAATCCGTCAATAGTGACGCCCACAGAGAAAAACGACAGCGCCAACCATGACGCAAGCTGCATGAACAGCCAATTGATCACCAGTGCGACCAGTCCGAACGAAACAATCGAGAACGGCAACGCTATGACATGGATAATCGGCTTTATGGAAGCATTGATAAGCGCCATGAACAAGGCGAACGCCGCGATGCCAAGCACAGGGGGCTCGCCAATGGCGTGCATGCCGGGCAGAACCGCAACCATAACGCCCGCCGCGACGGTAAGAATTAGCCAACGTGAAATAAAATGACCCATAACAACATCGTATAGCACGGATTTGCTCAAACCGTGAGGGTAGCATGGACCCATGTTGCTTCATCTTCATCTTGTCCGACACGGGCAGACGTTTTTCAACCGATATAACAGGTTGCAGGGCTGGTCTAATTCTCCATTGACGGAATCCGGCATCGCCGACGCAGACAAAGCCGCAAACAAACTGAAGGAGTTCGATTTCGCCGCGGCATATTGCTCCGACACCACGCGTGCGCAAATGACAGCCCAGCGCATCCTCGACGTGAATGAGGCCGCAGGACACACCCGCCCCCAACTGGTCAGTGACATGCATTTCCGCGAACAGTTCTACGGCTATTTCGAAGGCCAGGATATGGGCGTGGCGTGGACCGCCGCGGGAGGGCCGCACGGTGCGAAGAACTACAACGACATCGTCGCAAAGTTCGGTCTTGGTGCGACCCGCGACTTCCTTAAGGAAGCGGATCCATTCCACGATGCCGAGTCCGACGTGGAATATTGGTCGAGAGTCGAGGAGGGATTCGCGCTGATCGCTTCGAATCCTGCGCTGAGGGACAGTGATGACGTGTTGCAGATTTCCCACGGCAACACGCTGCTGAGCCTTATGCACCGTTTCGCGCCGGAAGGCTATGACCTCAGCGAACGCCCTGCGAACGGATCGGTCACCACGCTCGATTTCGACACCAGTAAGCCTATCGCTGAAGCGGTAACCGTCGTATCGTATAACCAGTGACCGGCGGACGAAACTTGCCTTAGGTCTGGGCTTTTTACTACTGTTATGCGCGTGTTGTGTTCGCGGGCAACCGTGGGACTGAAAAGAGGTACAAGATGGGTGTTGGAGAAATCGCCGGTCTGATTGCGGCAATCGCTTTCGCGATTCTTGCCGGTTTCATGATCTACCCGTTGATTCGTCTCGGCAAACTGTTCGACCAGCTCGCCGAGACAGTCAAAGAAACGGGAGATCATGCGATTCCTGCGCTTGATGAGAGTGTGACCACGGTGCAGCAGGTCAACAAGTCGCTGGAAGACGTCAACAAGATTTCCGCAGCGGCTTCCACAACCGCCAATAATGTCAGCGCCCTGACCGATCTGTATGGATCCTTCTTGGGCAAGCCGGTTATCAAGGTTGCTTCCGCTGCATATGCCCTGAAAACCACCGCGCAGTCCTTCATGAACAAGAAGAACGTCAACAGCAATAACAAGGGGGAGTGATGTTCAAGCGTCTCTTCTGGATCTCCATTGGTGTGGGCATCGGTGCGGTGGCAGTGACCAAAGCACAGGCGTACGTCAAGGCCAACACCCCTGATGCGGCTCGACAATTTCTGTTCGGGCCGGATCAAGATCATGTCGCCGTGCGCACCCTTGAAGGTTTGTTCAATGAGTTCAACGAAACGCGTCGAGCCCGCGAGGCTGAACTTAATACCAAATACGCGGATAAGATCAGCTGATCTTATTCCCGTAACGTACGTTCGGACAACAATCACGAATTCGTTTGAAAGGCACCAGGCCTTTCAGCAAAAAAGGAGCTTAATCTCATATGCGCACTTCTGAAATCGCGAAGCGCTATCTTGATTATTTCGAAAAGCACGGCCATCTTATCGTGCCTTCGGCATCGCTGATCTCTCCAAACCCGACCACCCTGTTCACCATCGCAGGCATGGTCCCGTTCATCCCGTACCTCATGGGCGAGCAGACTCCGCCGAAGAGCCGCATGGCATCCAATCAGAAGTGCGTGCGTACTTTGGATATCGACGAGGTCGGCAAAACCACCCGTCACGGCACGTTCTTCCAGATGCTGGGCAATTTCTCCTTTGGTGATTACTCAAGGAAGAAGCCATCCACTATGCGTATGAGCTGCTGACCACCCGCAAGACAAGGGCGGCTACGGCTTCGATCCGGAGAAGCTGTGGATGACCACCTTCACCGACGACGAGGAAGCCCGTTCAATGTGGAAGAACGAGGGCGTTGACCCCGAACACATCCAGATCATGGGCATGGAGGACAACTTCTGGACCACCGGTGGCCCTGGCCCTGGCGGTCCGTGCTCCGAGATCTACGTGGATCGCGGACCTGAATACGGTGTGGAAGGCGGCCCGATCGCCGACGAGAACCGTTACATCGAAATCTGGGATCTCGTGTTCGAAAACTACGAGGTCGACAACGTCAAGTCCAAGACCGACCTGCATATCGTCGGCGAGCTTGAGAACAAGAACATCGATACCGGTGCCGGCTTGGAGCGTCTTGCCTATCTGATGCAGGGCAAGCAGAACATCTATGAGACCGACGAGGTCTTCCCGGTCATCGAAGCCGCCCAGAAGCTGTCCGGCCGCACGTATGGCGATGACGAAGCCATGGATGTGCGTTTCCGCATCGTGGCTGACCATGTGCGTTCCGCATTGATGATCATGTCCGATGGCGTACGTCCGTCCAACAACGGTCGCGGCTACGTGCTGCGCCGACTGCTTCGCCGCACAGTCAAGGCCATGCGCGAGCTCGGCGTGACCGATCCGGTCATGCCGACCCTGCTGCCGACCTCCAAGGCAGCTATGGAGCCGAGCTATCCGGAACTCAACGACACCTTCCACGATGTGTCCGAAGCCGCATATGGTGAAGAGGATGCGTTCCGTCGCACGCTGGAATCCGGCACCGAGATTTTCGACCTCGCTGTGGCCAAGGCCAAGGAATCCGGATCCGACGCCGTTTCCGGCGAAGATGCGTTCAAGCTGCACGACACCTACGGCTTCCCGATTGAGATCACCCTCGAAATGGCCGCCGATCAGGGCGTCAAGGTCGATGAGGCGAAGTTCCGCGAGCTCATGGCCGAGCAGAAGAGCCGTGCCCGTGCAGATGCCCTGAAGAAGCGTCACAATGTGGATCTGTCGGTCTATGACGATTTCAAGAAGACGCTGGTCCAGCCCATCGACTTCCTTGGTTACACCGACATGTCCGCCCGCGCCAAGGTGCTGGGCATCATGCAGGAAGGCAAGGGCTCCGTCCCCGCAGTCACCGGTCCGGCCACCATCGAAGTCATTCTCGACCGCACTCCGTTCTATGCGCAGGCCGGTGGCCAGCTCGCCGATCAGGGCGAGATCCTTTCCGACGATGGTGCTGTGCTCGAAGTCGACGATGTGCAGAAGCCGATCAAGGACCTCATCGTGCACCAGTGCCGCCTGACCGAAGGCACGTTGGTTGTCGGCGCCGAAGTCAACGCCAACATCGACCTTGACCGACGCGGTGCCATCGCCCGCGCGCATACCGCGACCCACATGGTGCACAAGGCGCTGCGTGAGGAGCTTGGCCCGCAGGCCACCCAGCGCGGCTCTGAAGACGCGCCGAACCGTTTGCGTTTCGACTTCCAGTGGTCCAGCGCCCCAAGCAAGGATGCGATGAACTCCGTCGAGGCGCGTGTCAACGAGAAGCTGCGCGAAAACCTTGCCGTCACCACGCAGGAGATGAAGTTCGACGACGCCATCGCCTTGGGTGCCATGCACCTGTTCGGCGAGAAGTATGGCGACGTCGTGCGCGTGGTCTCCATCGGCGAAGATGGATGGAGCCGTGAGCTTTGTGGTGGTACCCATATCGACCATGTGGGCAAGATCGGTGCCATCAACATCATGTCCGAAGCCTCCATCGGCTCCGGCGTGCGTCGTGTCGATGCGGTTGTGGGCGAAAGCGCTTATGAGTTCAACGCTCGCGAGCATGCGCTGGTCTCACAGCTTTCCGACATGGTCAATGCCCGTCCGGACGAGCTTGCCGACCGTGTGAACGCACTGCTTGCCAGGCTCAAGGAATCCGACCGTCGTCTTGCGACCATGTACGAATCCCAGCTTGCGGCTTCCGTGCCTGCTTTGGTTTCCGAAACCAAGGCATCCCAGGCTCCGGTCAAGGTGGCAGCGAAGAACGTCGAGCACTTCGGCTCTTTCGACGCGCTGCGCAAGACCGTGCTGGATGTGCGCGGACAGCTTGGTGAGGAATTCCCGGTTGTGGTGGCTCTCGCCGGTGTGAACGAGGAAGGCAAGCCTATGGTTGCCGTGGCCACTAACGAGGCTGCACGCAAGCAGGGTATCAAGGCCGGCGATTTGGTTCGTGGCGCTTCCAAGATCCTTGGCGGTGGTGGCGGCGGCAAGCCGGACTTCGCCCAGGGTGGCGGCGCGGATGCCACCAAGATCAATGAGGCGCTTGAGGCTTTGGCCAATCAGGCCATGAAGGGCTGAACCACCAAGCATGGTTTGGCTTGGCATTGATTTAGGTGATGCCAGGGTTGGACTCGCATTGTCTGATCCTGGCATCACTCTTGCACACCCCGCAGGCAATATTCAGGTCTACGGGGATTCGTTCCGTGCATTGGACGAGGTCGTGGACGTCATCGAAGACGAATCGGTCGACCATGTGGTAGTCGGATTGCCGTTGCTACTAAGCGGAGAAGAAGGCAAAAGCGCGAAAAAGCACGGCGATGGACTGTTAATCTTGAGAAGAGACTGCGTGTCGCAGTAGATGATGAGAACTATGCGCTAAAGGAAGTGCCGTCCATCGAATTGGTGGATGAGCGTCTAACTACGGTGACTGCACATCATCAGCTATTCGATGCGCAGGTCGGTGGACGAAAGCACCGTCCGATGGTCGACCAGCAGTCTGCAGTGGTGATATTGCAGACGGCCATCGACCGAAGAGAGAGACCAGAGGAGAGAGGCCTGTGACTGATAATCTCGACGATTTTTTCTCCGATAACGCGCAATGGGTGAATTCGTCGGATGATGCATCCTTCGTTTCGGCAATGCCTCCGCAACCACCGAAATCACGTAAGGACATGCGTCGTCACCGTGAGCAGAAGCGTCGTCGCCGCTATATCACCATTATCGCCGCTCTGGTGGTGATCGTGCTGATCGGTGTCGGCGGATTCTTCGGCGTGCGCGCGCTGAAACATTGGAAGGCCGTGAACGAAGCGAATTCTCAAAGCCAAATCGAGGATTACACGGGCCCAGGCGATAAAGGCGTGACGTTTGTCGTGGAATCCGGGCAGGGAGCCGCGGAAATCGCGGACAACCTTGTTAAGGCTAAAATCGTCAAATCCGCAGCCGCTTTCACTTCCGCAGTAAGCGGAGCTGGCGCCACGTTGTATCCGGGATCATACGCATTGAGGACGCATATGAGGGCGTCCGATGTGGTCAAGGTGCTTTCTGACCAAAGCCAGGCCGGCGGTTTTGCCGAAGTGCGTGCGGGTGAACGTGTGTCGGACGTCATCGAAAATGCGGCGAGTGTGTCCGGCTTGGATGTTTCACAGTTCCAAGCCGTGATGGACGGTGGCGGTGCTGGAATCCTTCCTGACGAGGCCGGCGGCAAATTCGAGGGATGGCTTGAACCAGGCAGCTACAATGTGCAAAACAAGTCAGCGGAAGACATCATCAAGGAAATGGTCGACGCGCGAGTGAGCAAACTCGATTCCTTGGGCGTACCTACAGGCAGCGAACGTGAGCGCATCCTGAATATCGCATCCATCGCGGAGGCGGAAGTCGGCAGCGAAAAATACTACGGCCAGGTGGCAAGAGTGATTCTCAACCGTCTTGACGCCGATATGGCTCTCGGCATGGATACCACGGTCGCCTACGGTCTTGGTATTTCCGCAAGCCAGTTGACCGATGACCAGTTGGGCGATGACAGCAACGCGTACAACACCAGAATCCACAAGGGACTGCCGCCCACGCCAATCAGCAACCCTGGAGATGGCGCGATCACAGCAGCCGTCAATCCTCCGGACGGCAAGTGGCTGTACTTTGTCACCACAAACCTGCAGACCGGCGAAACGAAATTCGTGGAAACCGAAGATGAGTTCTGGCAGATTCGCGACGAGTACAAGAACAACAACGAGAACGCGAACTGATCTCAGAATAAAACGCCAATCGCAATGCCTATCGCCCCAGCTGCCACAAGCGCTGGGGCGAACGGCGTTTTACCGGCATATGCGGTATGCTTCTGCGGATCGAAACGTGTCCACAAAACGAGCCATAACAAGCCGACCACACCAATCGCAAGCCACCAAAACACCACGGCGAACAGACCGAACATGCCGACTGCCAATCCCATCAGCAAGGTGGCGGTGACATCGCCAAAACCCAATGAACCAGGTTTCACCAAAGCGAGCGCGCATTGCAGTACGGCCGACAGTACGGCGAAGAGTATTGCCTGCAATGCCAGGTACAGAGTGTTGATGGAAAGTGCGTATATGAGGTTTACGATGATTTGCGCTGTGCATCCGGTGGCGATCCAGGCGCGTGGAATGCGGCGTGAACGGATGTCTTCAACGCTGATGGCCAGTCCACAAAGCAGACTTGGCAGGCAAATCATATACCACATACCGTTAAGATAGTCCACTAGTTGCATTCGTGAGAAAAGGAGTTGGCATGTTGCGTTGGCAGACAGCAGGCGAGTCGCATGGTGAGGCGCTTGTCGCCATGATTGAAGGATTGCCCGCGGGCGTTCATATCACCACGGAGGATATTGTTGGCGCGTTGGCGCGTCGTCGTCTTGGGTATGGTCGTGGCGCGCGTATGAAGTTCGAGCAGGACAAGGTTCGTATGCTGACTGGTGTGCGTTTTGGTGAGACGATTGGTTCTCCGGTGGCCATTGAGATCGCCAACACCGAGTGGCCGAAGTGGACTGAGGTGATGAGTGCGGATCCGCTTGATCATGAGCTTGCTCGTGAGGGCCGCAATGCCCCGTTGTCTCGCCCGCGTCCGGGGCATGCGGATTTGACTGGCATGCGTAAGTATGGTTTTGATGATGCTCGTCCGGTGTTGGAGCGTTCTTCCGCGCGTGAGACGGCTTCGCGTGTGGCGTTGGGTGAGGTTGCCAAGCAGTTCTTGGAGCAGGCGTTCGGTATTCGTACCGTTTCGCATGTGCTTTCCATTGGTGGCGCAGGTATTACCGATCCGCAGCAGGCCACGCTTCCCAAACCGGAGGATCTTGAGGCGTTGGACGCTTCTCCGGTGCGCACTCTTGACAAGAATGCGGAAGAGCGGATGATTGCCCGTATTGATGAGGCGAAGGAGAACGCCGATACGTTGGGCGGTGTGATCGAGGTTGTGGTGTACGGCGTTCCCGCAGGCGTGGGCACGTATGTTGAATCGGATCGTCGTCTTGATGCTGCTCTTGCCAGTGCGGTGATGGGTATTCAGGCCATCAAGGGCGTGGAGATCGGTGATGGTTTCCTTGAGGCCATGCGTCCGGGTTCTCAGGCTCATGACGAAATGGTGGTGGGCGATGACGGCCGTATTGCGCGTCTAAGCAACCGTGCGGGTGGTATCGAGGGTGGCATGTCGAATGGGCAGCCGATCGTCGTACGTGCGGCGATGAAGCCGATTCCTTCCATTCCGAAGGCGTTGCGTACCGTCGATGTGACCACGGGCGAGCCGGCGCAGGCCATTAACCAGCGTTCCGACAATACTGCGGTTCCGGCGGCGGCTGTTGTTGCCGAGGCGATGGTGCGTTTGACCATCGCGCAGTATGTGCTTGAGAAGTTTGGCGGCGATTGCGTTGCCGAAACCAAGCGTAACGCCGAGCAGTACGTTGCCTCATGGCCTGAGCATATGAGGTGATTCGTCTATGAGTGGTATGCGTAGGCCTGTCGCCGTGATCATCGGCATGATGGGGGCGGGCAAGACTCGTGTCGGCAAGGAAGTGGCGCAGATGATGAATCTGCCGTTCGCCGATGCGGACAATGAGATTGAGCATGATGCCGGAATGCGGATTCCCGAGTACTTCGAAAAGTATGGGGAACCGGAATTCCGGAGGCTGGAAAGCGACGTCGTGCTTGATATGCTCGAGGATTTCGACGGTATCTTTTCCTTGGGCGGGGGAGCGCCGATGACGCCTTCCATTCAGGAAGGATTGGCGCAGTATATCGCGGACGGCGGCAAGGTCGTGTATCTTATGGCCGATCCTGAGGAAGCCATGGAGCGGGCAAATCGCGGTGGAGGCCGTCCGATGCTTAATGGCGATGCCAATGAGCGTTGGAAGAAGCTCTACAAGGAACGTGACCCGGTGTTCAGGAGCGTGGCGAACGTGCATGTGGGCACGCGTGGCCAGTCTCCCCAAGCCGCGGCGAGAAAGCTGATGGAAATGATTGATCAACGTATAGTCCATGTCACCGGTTCCACCATCGAACCATACGATGTTCGTATCGGAGAGGGTGTGATGGGCCAGCTTGCGCAGGTGTTGGGAAGCAAGCCTGCCAAAGTGGCGCTTATCCACACCCAGCCGGTGCAGCGTCATTCGGACCGTGCGCGTACTTTGTTGCGCCAGGCGGGCTATGATGCGTACGATATTGTGATTCCCGACGCGGAGGCCGGCAAGACCATTGAAGTGGCCAATGGTATCTGGCAGCGTTTGGGGGATGAGGGTTTCACTCGTTCTGACGCGATCGTCGGCCTTGGTGGTGGCGCGGCAACCGATTTGGCGGGGTTTGTGGCTGCCACATGGATGCGTGGCATTCGCTACGTGAACTGCCCGACGTCGTTGCTGGCCATGGTTGACGCTTCGACCGGCGGTAAAACCGGCATCAATACCCCTCAGGGGAAGAACCTGGTCGGCTCTTTCTATACGCCTGCCGGAGTGCTTGCCGATCTGAAATCGCTTGCGTCACTGCCGAACGACATCTTCATCGAAGGATTGGGCGAGGTCGCCAAGTCCGGTTTCATCATGGACCCGGAGATTCTGCAGATCCTCGAGGACCATGCCGGTGAATTGCGTGCCTTCGACGGGTCGACGTTCTTGGATTCCGGCCTGAAGGATGTGGTCGCGGAGCTGATCGAACATACCGTGAGCGTGAAGGCCTACCATGTGTCCGCTGATCTTAAAGAGGCGGGATTGCGCGAATTCCTCAACTATGGGCATACGCTCGGTCATGCCATCGAGAAGCTTGAGCATTTCCGCTGGCGTCATGGTAATGCGGTGGCGGTCGGTTGCGTGTATGCGGCCGAACTGTCGCATCTTCTGGGGTACATCGATCAGGATCTCGTGGACTATCATCGTTCGTTGTTGGGATCTCTGGGGCTGCCTACGTCCTGGAACAATGGCACATGGGATGATGTGCTCGCATTGATGCACCGGGATAAGAAGGCTCGCGGCAATAAGCTTCGTTTCGTGGTGCTTGAGGGCGTCGGCCATCCGATTCACCTTGAGGATCCGCCTGCGGACGCCGTTGAAGAGGCGTTCCGTCGTATTCAGCAGTAAACAAGGTAGGGGAAGTGGAATATGACTAAAGTAGTGGTCGTCAATGGGCCGAATCTTGGCCGTCTTGGCGTGCGTCAGCCTGACGTGTATGGCAAGCAGGATCTTGAAACCCTGCGTACCCTGTGCGCGCAGTGGGGCAGCGAGCTTGGTCTTGACGTGGAAGTGCGTCAAAGCGATGACGAAGCCGAGATGATCGGCTGGATGCACCAGGCCGCCGACGAGAAGACCCCGGTCGTGATGAATCCGGCGGCTTTCACCCATTACTCCTACGGTCTGGCCGATGCCGCGCATATGGTGATCGATGAGGGATTGCCGCTGATGGAGGTTCACATCTCCAATCCATCCGCACGCGACGAATTTCGCAAGCGTTCCGTGATCTCGCCAGTAGCGACGGGCACTATCACCGGTATGGGGTTCTATGGCTACAAGCTGGCGTTGGATGCGGTGGCGCATCTGTTGGAATCGAAGTGATGATTTTCCGATTTCCCCTTGAGATAGTCTCGGAGGAACTATGAATGCCGGATGCTCTTGATGGGCATCCGGTTTTTACATAGCATTGCATTCGTTTGCAGAAAAAGCTGCAACAATCGCAAATATGATTGCCGTTTTGCGCAACACAATGAATTGTTGCTGAAAGCATTTTCTTTCGCTTGTCCTTCTTTTCCGTATATTGCAATCGGTCACGCTGTTTCATTGCGATGCGCAGCATCTACTGTACGATGAACCCCGATCTAGGGTGCAAACGTATGCACATTCATCGCAGAGTGTGTCTTAGATGATCCGCAGGTAACGCGGATGACCATGGCGCATACGTTGTCGAAGGGCGGAACCTGCCATGGGGGCCGGAATTCGATCTCAACGATGAGAACGGAGAACAATGGTCGTTCAGCGAATGAATCGGCCGGCTAGCCGTGCGGTGGCCATAGGCGTCGCCGCCGCCATGGCGTGCGCCACCTTGGTGGCGGTACCGCATATGGCTCAGGCTCAGCCCGAGGCGCAAACGAATGCGAAGAAAGACGTGCAGGTCATCGCCTTCCAGCAGACATGGAACACGGTCGCCAAGGAATGCACGAGCACATACGGTCCGGAAGACGTGGCATACGTCGAGGTGTCGCCGCCGCAGGAATCCATCCAAGGCACGCAATGGTGGACGTCCTACCAGCCGGTAAGCTACAAGCTCGATTCCAAGCTCGGCACGGAAGCCGAATTCAAAAACATGATCAAGCAGTGCAATGCCGTCGGCGTTGACATCATCGCCGACGTTGTGCTGAACCAGACCACCGGTGCCGACGTGGCCGACGGCAAGCAGACCGGCGTCGCAGGAACCGAATACAACGGTTCGACCGGCGACTACCCGGGATTTGCCACCGAACAGTATCCGGAAGGCATCACGGCCTCCGACTTCCACAGCTGCTCCAAGAACATCTCCAACTACGCCAACCAGCAGGAAGTCCAGGAATGCCGCCTGAGCTCCATGTGGGACTTCGACTCCGAGAGCGAAAAGGTCCAGGATATTCAATCTGACTATCTTGCCGCCCTGTGGAATGCTGGTGTTCGCGGCTTCCGTATGGATGCCGTCAAGCACATCCACACGGACAGCATGAAGGCCATCAAGGAGAAGTTCGCAAAGAAGATCGGCGTGAATGCCGACAGCATCTACTGGATCCAGGAGGTCATCGGGAACTCCTCTGAAGCCGCGGGCATCCAGCCGAGCAACTACGTGCAAAACGGCACGGTGACCGAATTCGGCTTCAAATCCGAGATGAACCAGACCTTCAAGGACAAGATCGCCAACCTCAAGGGACTTAATGAGCGGTTGAGCAAGGATCTCGCCTCCGAAGACGCCAACGTGTTCGTCACCAACTGGGACACCGCGCGCAACGAGGGCGCCCTGACCTACAAGGACGGTGCCAAGTATCAGCTGGCCAACGCATTCATGCTTGCCTACGACTACGGCACGCCGCGTCTGCTTTCCGACTACAAGTGGGATGAGAACGACAACGGCGCACCGGGAGCCACCGCCACATCCGTTCCGGACGTGAACATGGACGAGGTCTGTTCCACCAACAGCTCCGACTGGAACTGCGAGCAGCGCTGGACCTCCACCCGCGGCATGATCGCCTTCCGCAACTATGTCAACGGCACCAAGGTCGCCGATTGGCAGGATGACGGCGGCGACAACATCGCCTTCTCCCGCGGGGATAAGGGCTTCATCGCCATCAACAACGGCAAGACCGACAAGGACGCCTCCTACACGACATCCCTCGCCGACGGCGAATACTGCAACGTGTACGCCACTATGGACTGCTCCCAGACTGTAAGCGTCAAGAACGGCAAGGTCGAGACCACGGTACCGGCGCATTCCGCCATCGCACTGTATGCAGGCGCCACCAAGGACAGCCACCCGGCATCCAGCGTGGCCAACGACCCGTCCGATCCTGACGTGAACCAGGAAGGGGACGAGACCCTGCCCGACGACAGAAGCGTCACCATCTACTACAAGCCCGCCGATTCCAGCTGGAAGAGCCCGAAGGTCCACTACGGTCTTGGCGATGACTGGAACCAGCCGGAAGCCGACATGACCCTCGACGAGCAGGGGTACTATCGCGCCACCATCGACACCAGGGGCAAGAAGATCGACTTCGTGTTTCACGATACCGGCACCGACCAGTGGGAGAACCCGAAGGGCGGCGGCAACTACCACGCCAACGCGGGCATCACGCACGTGGGTGTGGCCGATCAGGCCGCGACCGTGGGTAATCCGGAATCCGTCAACGGCCAGACCCGACTCGTCGTGCACTACAAGCCAGCCAGCGATTCCGATAATCGCGGCGTGTACGTGTGGGGCACAGACGCTGTCGGCTCGAGCCTCTCGGCAGTCAACCATCCCTTCACCGGAGCTGACTGCTGGGGCAAGGTGGCTACGCTGACCTTCGGCGGCAAGTTCGACAAGTTCGGCTTCATCGTCACCACCGCAGACTGGAACAAGTACGGTGGCGACCGTAGCGCCACGGTGAACGCCGACGGCACAGCCGAAGTGTGGATCGACGGCACCAAATATGAGGATCAAGGCGAATCGACCAC
>ENA-OQDL01000615-OQDL01000615.1-human-gut-metagenome-genome-assembly--contig:-NODE-615-length-21809-cov-4.444286_pt1 | contig 21809 bp, 17 predicted proteins | sample MGYA00242782_ERZ504609 | MGnify/ENA primary metagenome ERZ504609 (study PRJEB26092, sample SAMD00036320) | human gut metagenome | host: Homo sapiens | study: EMG produced TPA metagenomics assembly of... | reverse complement strand
AGAGAATCCCTTCGAGCAATTCGCCCGCTGGCTCAACGACGCCCTGCATTGCGGCGAGAACGAACCGACCGCCATGATTGTAGCCACCGTCTCACCGGACGGACGGCCCTCTACCCGCACCGTACTGCTGAAAGGCGTGGAAAATGGTAAACTCATCTTCTTCACCAACTACGAAAGCCGTAAGGGACGGCAACTCACAGCCAATCCCTACATCTCCCTCTCTTTCGTTTGGCATAAGCTGGAAAGACAAGTACATATCGAAGGAAAAGCGGAGAAATGCACTCCTCAAGAATCGGACGCTTACTTCTCCACCCGACCCTACAAAGCCGGATCGGCGCAAGAATATCCCCCCAAAGTCACGTCATCAGCAGCCGGATGGAAATAATCCGCGCTTTTGTAAAGGAAGCTGCCAGGCTGACCGGACAGACCGTACCACGTCCCGACAACTGGGGCGGTTTTGCCGTCACCCCCACCCGCTTCGAATTCTGGCAGGGACGGGAAAGCAGGCTGCACGACCGTTTCCAATATACTCTCCACGAAGAAAAGTCCGCTTCCGGCCTATCGTGTCCAAACTCCGAAAAATGGGAGATAAACCGCCTTGCACCCTAAACCGGACTGTCAAAGTATTATATCCTATGAATAAAGCTTAAAATGAGAAACAAAGTCATAATGCTGCTGTTAGAGGGGAAAACTTTAATAGAAAATAATTATGAATTACGGAATCAGTGTTCTCTTTCGCACCATCCCTCTGCTGATGGCCCTGTTTTGTTTTGGTTACGGAGCTTTTGTACTTGATATGGGAACGGACCCGGCAAAAAACGTTGCCGGTCCGGTAGTAATGTCATTAGGAATGATTTGCATTGCCTTGTTTGCAACAGCGGCTACCATTATCCGGCAGATTATTCACACATACAATACGGTTGTCCTGTACGCTCTGCCCGTGCTTGGCTATCTGGCTGCCCTACTGACTTTCATCTGCGGCTGGGAATATATCAGCGAAGCTGCCACCGCCAGTCATTTCGTAGCCGGACATGTAATCTGCGGCGTAGCTTTCATCACTGCCTGTGTGGCAACGACCGCCACTTCTTCCACCCGATTCACCCTTATACCTGCCAATTCCCAAACGACGGAAAACAATGTGCCCCCACAAGCCTTTAACGGCACACAAGGTAAGCTTCTTATAGTTGTTGCGACATTGCTGGCACTTGCCACTTGGATATGGACATTCCTTCTGCTTGCAAAAAGCGATGTGCACAACGCCTATTATGTAGCAGGGCATGTCATGGCAGGAATAGCCTGCATCTGTACAAGCCTCGTGGCACTGGTGGCAACTATCGTACGCCAAATACGTAACAGTTACTCGCATGCAGAACGTAAATGGTGGCCTGTAATGGTACTTGCCATGGGAACACTCAGCATCCTTTGGGGGCTACTGATACTGAAAAACCCGAACCCTGCCGAATCTTCCATAGGGTATATAATGATAGGCCTGGGATTGGTTTGCTACAGCATTTCAAGCAAAGTCATACTCCTGGCAGCAATATGGCGCAACACTTTCAAACTGGCAAACCGAATTCCCTTGATACCCGTATTTACCGCACTGCTCTGTCTGTTCCTGTCTGCTTTCCTTTTTGAAATGGCAAGCATACACGAAGTCTACTTTGTACCGGCACGTGTACTGGCAGGATTGGGCGGTATCTGCTTCACACTCTTCTCCATCGTAAGCATACTGGAAAGCGGAACCTCAAAAAGGTAACCGCTTATCCGTCAATTTCTATGTCGGTAAAGATGTCCACATCCGCGGCATGATGCGCCACGTAGGCAGCCGGACCGGTATCGCCCGATTTCAGAATGTCATAAACAACTTCCGTCTTGTTCTTACCCGTTATCAAGAATATAAGCTTTCTGGCACTGAACAACAGACATCCCGTCATGGCAATACGCGGCTGCCCGTTATAAGGATTTATGCTCTTTTCATACGGATGAAAAGAAGAGAGCAGATACTCCTGACCGGGAAAAATGGAAGAAGTATGTCCGTCATCACCTGCTCCCAACAGCACTATGTCAAAGGTAGGGAAACCCCGGCGCAAAGGAACCGTACTGGAAACCAAATCCGAATAACGTTTCGCCTCTTGCGCCGGACTACGGCAATCACCATGAATGGGGTATACATATTCATCGGGCATGCCTACCTCTTGCAGCAGCAAACGCAGCATAGTACCGTAATTACTGTCCGAGTCGCTGACGGATACGCAACGTTCGTCCACCCAGAAAATCCGCATCCGCATCCAAGGAGTCTCTTCTCTGAACTCATGCGCCCAAATGTCAAACATAAGGGAAGGAGTCGTTCCTCCACTGAAAGCAAGGTAAAAAATCCGCTCCGGCTCCCGGTTCATCATATCGATTATATACCGGATAAGAGCACGTGCAGTCGAGGTTGCAGCAGGATATACATAACTTTTCATAATTCACAATATTCATCAGTATTCGTCAAATTCTTACACGGGTTAGTCCATTCGGCCCCATGTTCGCGCATCATAGCTTCACTTTCCAAAGGTCCCCACGTTCCCACGGGATAACCGTAAAGCGGTGCATCCGGATGTTCCTGCCAATACTTCAGCACAGGATTGAAAAAACGCCATGACGCATCTACGGCATCGCTACGGGTAAAGAGTGTCTGGTCTCCCTGTATACAGTCTTCAATCAGACGGGCATACGCGTCTCCGGCGGGCAGACCGCCCAAATCGGAATAACTGAAGTCCATCATCACCTGTTTCACATCAAACCCCGGTCCCGGAACTTTCATTCCGAACTTCAGCACAATACCCTCATTGGGCTGCAAACGCAGAATCAGTTTGTTGGCACGCGGGCAGTGGCCGCCTTCACAACGGAACATCTGATGAGGTGTCTCGCGGAAGTGTACCACGATTTCGGTCACCTTGGTCGGCATCTGTTTTCCGGTACGGATATAGAAAGGAACGCCGCTCCACCGCCAGTTGTCAATGCCTATTTTCATGGCAATATAAGTTTCGGTACGAGAATCGGAAGCTACGTTCTTCTCTTCACGATAACCGGGCTTGGTCGCAGACGCGGTATATTGCCCACGGACAATGTGCTCGTTCAGGTCTTCTTCTGTCAAGGGAGAGAGAGATTCATATACTTTTACCACCTCGTTGCGGAAATTATCGGCATTGAAAACTGCCGGCGGTTCCATCGCGGTAAGCGCTACCAACTGAATGAGGTGATTCTGTACCATATCACGCAATGCTCCGGTTCCTTCATAAAACCCTCCACGCTGTTCGATACCCAAATTCTCTACTGCGGTAATCTCTACATAGTCAATGTAATTACGGTTCCAAAGCGGCTCGAAGATGCCATTGGCAAAACGAAAAGCCAGAATGTTCTGCGCAGTCTCTTTACCCAGGAAATGGTCTATACGGTAAATCTGATGCTCCTCGAATACGGAAGCATAGATACGGTTCAGTTCACGGGCAGATTCCAAATCATAACCGAAAGGCTTCTCGACGATGATACGCGTATGAGGACGGTTCAGGCGGGCAGTCTTAAGATGAAGAGGAATCACACCATACAGCGACGGCGGTGTTGCCAGATAGTACAACATGCCATCCGGCTCCTGCTCACCCGTCAGTTCCCGGAGACGGGCATCCAGATTTCCATAATCGGCAGCCTCGGCCGGATTAAGCGAAAGATAGTACAGATGATTGCAAAAATCAGTCATACGTCCGCCGGCATGTTCTTCCGAAGCCACAAAACGTTCCATTTCCGTCCGTATATAAGTACGGTAGGTATCATCCCGGTATCCGGTACGTCCGATGCCTAAAACAGCAAAACCTTCCGGCAGGCGGTTATCCTTGTACAGATTATATAATGCCGGTATTAACTTGCGCTTTGTCAGGTCACCGGAAGCGCCGAAAATTATCATCACAAATTTACTCATAGCTTTATGTTTGTAGGGGAATTTCAGTAATCTTCACACTAAAGAAAGACTACACGTTATAGGTTCCCGACTTCGTTTCTCCGCCGTGTCCTGTCCAGTTTTCATGGAAGAACTGCCCACGCAGTCCGTCCACACGCTCAAAGGTGTGCGCTCCGAAATAATCGCGCTGTGCCTGAATCATATTCGCCGGTAAGTTGACGGAGACGAGTGAATAAAAATAATTCAATGCCGATGAAAATGCAGGAACCGGAAGTTCCTCTTTCATAGCCTGTGCCACCAGATGTTTCCAGCCAGAGAGCAGTTGTTTCATCTCATTGCTGAAATAAGGAGTAAGAAGAAGATGCTGCGGTTTCTCATTCCCCTCGAAAGATGCTGCAATATCATTGAGGAAGATACTGCGGATTATGCAACCGCCACGCCACATACGGGCAATGGAAGCCAAATCGAGGTTCCATCCGAAAGAGTCCGAAGCACGTTGCAATACAGCAAAGCCTTGAGCATAAGACACCAGTTTGGATGCATAAAGCGCCGAATAAATATCTCCTACCATTTCGGATTTGTTGTATACCACCTCCGTGCGCCGGCAGGTAAAATGCCCGGCAGCCGACTTCCGCAGTTCTTTCTGAGCCGACAAGCTGCGTTCAAAAACAGCCGTAGCAATCAGCCCCAACGGCATACCAAGCTCCATAGCATTGATTACCGACCATTTGCCTGTACCTTTTTGTCCGGCTGTATCCAGTATTTTATCTATCAGATAACCGCCCGACTTATCTTTATGCTGCAAGATATTAGCAGTAATTTCAATAAGATAGCTACGCAATTTGCCCTCATTCCATTGCGAAAAGACCGAAGACATTTCTCCGTTATCCAGCTTCAGCAGGTTCTTCATCACCCAATAGGCTTCGGAAATAAGCTGCATATCGCCATATTCGATGCCATTATGAATCATCTTGACAAAATGTCCCGAACCGGCCGGTCCCACCCACTGGCAGCAAGGCGTGCCGTCGGATGCTTTGGCAGCAATACTCTGCAAAACAGGCTTCACTTCTTCCCAGGCGCTTACCGAACCGCCCGGCATGATAGAAGCTCCATTCAATGCACCCTCTTCACCGCCGGAAACACCTGCTCCCACAAAACGGAAGCCTCTCGCTTCGGCCAATGCCACACGGCGATTGGTATCTTCATAATTGGAATTGCCGCCGTCTATCAATATATCTCCCGGAGAGAGCAACGGGAAAAGCTGCTCCATCAGTTCGTCTACCGCACTACCGGCACGAACCATCATCATTATCTTGCGCGGAACGGCTACAGACTCCACAAAACGAGCTATATCCGTATATCCTTCAATACTTTTACCCTGTGCGCGTCCGTTTATAAAACGTTCTACCACACCTTCTTCAATCCCCGGAACCGTACGGTTATAAACCGAAACCCGCCAGCCCTTGTCCGCCATATTCAATGCAAGATTCTCGCCCATCACGGCCAGCCCTATCAGTCCAATGTCTGTTTTATTTAAATTCTCCATATACTTGTATAATTTATCTTTGTTATTAAAACAAAAAATAACGTCTGTTTGTTCGTATCAAATTTGAAATTAATTCATTTTTTCATAAAGGATTGACACAGAAAAACGATGTCATATCCGCTTTCCAGCAATCATCCGGACGCAACTCTCGGTATAAAGCAAAAATAATCTCAAAATCATTTACCGCATTGGCTTTGTTGTCTCACAATAAATTACGATTTTTGCAGGACGAAATATGCAACAATCAAAAAAAGTATAATACCAGAAACAATGAAAAAAGCTCTAATCTCCGGAATAACCGGACAGGACGGTTCGTTCCTCGCAGAATTCCTGTTGCAAAAAGGATATGAAGTACACGGCATATTGCGCCGCTCATCTTCGTTCAATACCGGACGCATCGAGCACTTGTATTTCGATGAGTGGGTGCGCGACATGAAGCAGAAGCGAACTATCAACCTGCATTATGGAGATATGACGGACAGCAGTTCGCTGATACGCATTATCCAGCAGGTGCAGCCGGACGAGATATACAACCTTGCTGCACAGAGCCACGTAAAGGTCTCGTTCGATGTACCCGAATATACCGCCGAAACAGATGCTATAGGTACGCTGCGCATGCTCGAAGCTGTACGCATTCTCGGTCTGGAAAAGAAAACCAGGATATATCAGGCATCTACCTCGGAACTGTTCGGCAAGGTGCAGGAAGTGCCGCAGAAGGAGACTACCCCTTTCTACCCGCGCAGTCCCTACGGCGTAGCCAAGCAATACGGTTTCTGGATTACAAAGAACTACCGCGAAAGTTACGGAATGTTCGCCGTAAACGGCATTCTCTTCAACCATGAAAGCGAGCGCCGCGGCGAAACCTTCGTTACCCGCAAGATTACGCTGGCTGCCGCCCGCATTGCACAAGGATTCCAGGACAAACTGTATTTGGGCAATCTGGATGCACGCCGCGACTGGGGATATGCCAAAGACTATGTGGAATGTATGTGGCTTATCCTGCAACACGATACGCCGGAAGACTTCGTGATTGCTACCGGAGAGATGCACACCGTACGCGAATTTGCCACACTTGCCTTTAAGGAAACCGGCATAGAACTGCGCTGGGAAGGCGAAGGCGTGAACGAGAAGGGCATCGACAGCCAAACCGGTAAGGTACTGGTAGAGGTGGATCCCAAATATTTCCGTCCTTCCGAAGTGGAACAGTTGCTGGGAGACCCTACCAAAGCCAAAACGTTACTGGGCTGGAATCCGCAGCAGACAAGCTTTGAGGAGTTGGTACACATCATGGCGGAACATGACATGAAGTTTGTACGGAAACTGCATTTGAGAAGCAAAGAAGACTGAAACAGATAATTTAATTTTTCAGACAGAAGAACAAAAGAACATATATATGAGAAAATAAAAGAGTATAAACCGAATATGTCCTTTTGTTCTTCTGTCTGAAACCAATTCATTTTATAACAATGTTACACAAGAACGCAAAAATATACATCGCAGGGCATCGCGGACTGGTAGGCTCTGCTATCTGGAAAAACCTGCAAGAGAAAGGCTATACCAATCTCGTGGGCAGAACCCACAAAGAACTCGACCTGCTGGACGGTGTTGCCGTCCGCCGTTTCTTCGATGAGGAACAGCCGGAATACGTATTCCTTGCCGCTGCTTTCGTGGGCGGTATCATGGCAAACAGCATCTACCGTGCCGATTTCATTTACAAGAATCTCCAGATACAGCAGAATGTCATAGGCGAAAGTTTCCGCCACAATGTCAAGAAACTGCTCTTTCTGGGTAGCACCTGTATCTATCCGCGTGATGCCGAACAGCCGATGAAAGAAGACGTACTCCTCACCTCACCCCTGGAGTACACCAACGAACCGTACGCCATTGCCAAGATTGCCGGACTGAAAATGTGCGAAAGCTTCAACCTGCAATACGGCACGAACTACATTGCCGTCATGCCCACCAACCTCTACGGTCCCAACGACAACTTCGACCTGGAACGCAGCCACGTACTTCCTGCCATGATTCGCAAGATACACCTGGCCCACTGCCTGCAACAAGGCGACTGGGATGCCGTACGCCGTGACATGAACCTGCGTCCAGTAGAAGGAATCAATGGCAGCAACAGCAACGGAGAGATACTGAACATACTTTCCAAATACGGCATCAGCGAAGAAGAAGTCCGGCTTTGGGGTACGGGAACTCCGTTGCGCGAATTCCTCTGGAGCGAGGAAATGGCGGATGCCAGCGTATTCGTCATGGAGCACGTAGACTTCAAAGACACCTGCCAGCCCGGAGACAAGGACATCCGCAACTGCCACATCAACATCGGCACAGGTAAGGAAATTACTATCCGCCGGCTTGCCGAACTGATTGTCAACGTTGTGGGTTATCGCGGAAAGCTGACCTTCGACACTTCCAAACCCGATGGGACCATGCGCAAACTCACCGACCCGAGTAAGCTGCACGCATTGGGCTGGCATCATAAAATAGACATCGAAGAAGGTGTAGAGCGGATGTACCGCTGGTACCTGGATAACAATAAATAGGCTCAAAGGGGGAATTTGCATAAAATGCTTTTTCCCCCTAAAAGTTTGCATTCTCTACATAAACCCTTATATTTGCACAATTTTCAACTAAATGTGCAATATATAATGGAACAAAGTTTTATCGCCTATATAGAGAATAGTATAAAGGAAAACTGGGACCTGGATGCCCTGACCGATTATAAGGGAGCCACCCTGCAATACAAGGATGTAGCCCGCAAAATAGAAAAACTGCATATCATTTTTTGAAGCGAGCGGCATCAGAAAAGGCGATAAAATCGCCGTCTGCGGACGTAACAGTTCGCATTGGGGAGTCACTTTCCTCGCTACCCTGACGTATGGTGCGGTCATCGTGCCCATTCTTCACGAATTCAAGGCGGACAATGTGCATAACATCGTCAACCACTCCGAGGCCAAGCTTCTTTTTGTCGGCGACCAGGTGTGGGAAAATCTCAACGAAAGCGCCATGCCGTTGCTGGAAGGTATCTTCATGATGACGGACTTCACCTTGCTGGTCTCGCGCAACGAACGGGTTACTTACGCCCGCGATCACCTCAACGAGATATTCGGCAAGAAATTTCCCAAGAACTTCCGTAAGGAACACATCGACTATCACAAAGACCAACCCGAAGAGCTGGCGGTCATTAACTATACTTCCGGTACTACCAGTTACTCGAAAGGCGTAATGCTCCCCTATCGCAGCCTGTGGTCCAACACCCGATTCGCTTTCGAAGTACTGCCGCTGAAAGCCGGCGACAAATCTGGTATGCATGCTGCCGATGGCTCATATGTACGGATTGGCATTCGAATTCCTGTACGAGTTCTCCGTAGGTTGCCACATCTACTACCTCACCCGTATGCCAAGTCCGAAGATTATCTTCCAGGCATTCGCCGACATAAAGCCGAACCTCATCGTAGCCGTACCGCTCATTATCGAGAAGATTATCAAGAAGAGCGTATTGCCCAAGCTGGAAACGCCTACCATGAAACTGTTGCTGAAAGTACCTATCATTAACGACAAGATAAAAGCCACCGTACGCGAGCAAATGGTACAGGCATTCGGCGGCAATTTTGCCACAGTCATTGTCGGCGGTGCGGCATTCAATCAGGAAGTAGAACAGTTCCTGCGCATGATAGACTTCCCCTATACCGTGGGTTACGGTATGACAGAATGCGGTCCTATCATCTGTTACGAAGACTGGACGCGCTTCAAACCCGGTTCCTGCGGAAAAGCCGCTCCGCGCATGGAAGTGAAGATTCTTTCTCCCGATCCGGAGAATATCCCCGGCGAGATTGTCTGCCGCGGTCCCAACGTCATGCTGGGCTACTACAAGAATGAAGAGGCTACCGCCGAAGTTGTGGACAAAGACGGTTGGCTGCACACCGGCGACCTTGCCCTGATGGATGCCGAAGGCAATGTCACCATCAAAGGACGCAGCAAGAATATGCTCCTCGGTCCAAACGGGCAGAACATCTACCCCGAAGAAATAGAAGACAAGCTGAACAACCTGCCGTACGTAGCTGAAAGCATCATCGTACAGCAGAACGAAAAGCTCGTGGGACTGGTATATCCCGACTTTGACGATGCCTTTGCCCACGGCCTCAACAACGACGATATAGAACGTGTCATGGAAGAGAATCGTGTGGCTCTGAATGCAGAACTGCCTGCTTACAGCCAGATTTCCAAAATGAAGATATATCCCGAAGAATTTGAAAAGACACCCAAAAAATCTATCAAACGCTTCCTGTATCAGGAAGCAAAAGGATGATAAAATAGTGATTAGCGGTTAGTGATTAGCGATTAGTAGGCTGTGCAGTATATTGCGCTAATTATTTACCGCTATTTTTAATGTTAATCCCTAACCGCTAACCACTAATCTCTAACCCTAACCCCTCTTTTCCCGATGAAAAACGAATTGTTATTATCTGCTGCGCTGCTTCCGTTATGTGGAATGGCAGGAGAAGTACACACAAGGCCGTCAAATGAAACGGCTCCTGTTACGGACAAGCGTCCGAACATTATTTTATTCTTGGTGGATGATATGGGTTGGCAGGACACATCCCTGCCTTTCTGGACACAACGCACCCGCTACAACGACACGTACCATACACCCAATATGGAACGACTGGCAAAGCAGGGCAAGATGTTCACGCAAGCTTATGCCTGTAGTATCAGTTCGCCTACGCGCGTCAGTCTTTTTACGGGTATGAACGCTGCACGCCATCGGGTCACAAGCTGGACGTTACGCAAGAATACCACCCACGAACAGCCGGACTCCGTTATGATATACCCCGAATGGAATGTCAACGGTATCTGTCAGGAACCGGGTGTGGAACGCACCACGCAAGTCACCTCGCTGGCACAAGTGCTCAAGGACAACGGTTACCACACCATCCATTGCGGCAAAGCCCACTTCGGAGCTAATGACACGCCCGGAGCCGATCCGCTGAAAATGGGCTTTGACGTGAACATAGCCGGCCATGCGGCAGGCTCTCCCGCCAGCTACTACGGCATGCAGAACTTCGGAAACAAACCCGGCGGAAAAAGCCCGCTGGCTGCCGTACCCGGACTGGAAAAATATCATGGCAAAGACGTATTCCTCTCCGAAGCCCTTACCATAGAAGCCGAGAAAGCTTTGGACAACGCCCGGACAACGGACAAGCCTTTCTTCCTCTACATGGCCCATTATGCCATCCATACGCCTATCCAGCCCGACATGCGTTTCTACCAAAAATATCTGGACAAAGGACTTCCCCCGATAGAAGCAGCGTATGCCACCCTGATTGAAGGCATGGACAAAAGCCTCGGCGACCTGATGGACTATCTGGACAAAAACAACCTCACCGACAACACTGTACTGCTCTTCATGTCCGATAATGGCGGACTGGCTGCACACACCCGTGCAGGAGAGCTGCACAGGCAGAACTATCCGCTCAACAGCGGAAAAGGTTCCGCCTACGAAGGCGGAGTGCGCGAACCGATGATTGTACGCTGGCCCGGCGTAGTAGCGGCAGAAACCAAATGCGACCATTATCTGATGATAGAAGATTTCTTCCCCACTATTCTCGAAATAGCCGGTGTGGAGCACTACAATACGGTACAGAAACGCGACGGCATCAGCTTCCTGCCCCTGCTTACGGGCAAAGGTAAAATGCCCGCCCGTGACATCTACTGGCATTACCCGCACAGTTGGGGCCCTTCCGGTCCGGGTATAGGCGCCACCTGCTCCATCCGTTCCGGAGAATGGAAACTGGTGTACTACTTCGACAGCGGCAAGCACGAATTGTTCAATATCCCTGCCGACATCAGCGAAAAACATGACGTAGCCGCCGAGAACCCCAAACTTGTAAAGAAACTATCAAAAAAGCTGAGCAACTATCTGCGGTCGGTGGATGCGCAGCGTCCTGTATTACGTGCCACCAACCGGCTGGCGCCCTGGCCCGATGAAACATTATAAAGAATTATGAAACGTATATTTCCACTTATCTGTCTGTCCCTGCTATTGGCAGGGACAGGCCATGCCCGGACAGGCAGGCAACAGTCTGCCCATAAAGAAAAAACCGGTATCAACCTTTCCCTTTGGAAGAATCTTTCCACACAGCGTACGGATACGGTCGGAAGCACATTCTTCAATCTCGGTATCTTCTCGGCGATGAACCGTTTGAACGGCTTGGGAGTAAATGTTTTGGGAGCTGTTACGGGCAGAGACATGAACGGAATTCAAATCTCCGGTATATCCAATATGGTGGGTGGAAGTATGCGGGGCGTACAGGTAGCGGGCATCACCAATATCAACGGCAATAACCTCAGCGGTCTGTCCGTTTCCGGTCTTGTGGGCATCACGGGTAATCACGCACGGGGAATGGTCTTCTCCGGCCTTGCCAATATCACGGGCGATAACAGCAACGGAATGATTGTAGGCGGCTTGCTGAACATTACAGGCGAAAAGACTGCCGGCGTACAGCTTTCAGGACTCGCCAATATATCGGGCGGTAATTTTTCCGGTGTCACCATATCCGGCCTGCTGAATGTGGTGGGCGATGATATGAAAGGGCTCCAGATTTCCGGTCTGGGCAATATCACAGGCGGTACGTCTGCCGGCGTGCAGCTCTCTCCCCTGAATGTAGCCGTCCGTGCCAAAGGCCTTCAGATAGGTTTGGTAAACTACTACAAGGAGAAGCTGGACGGTTTCCAACTGGGACTGGTCAATGCCAACCCGGACACCAAAGTACAGATGATGTTTTTCGGCGGCAACACCACGAAACTGAACCTTGCAGCCCGCTTCAAGAACAAACTGTTCTATACCATCCTCGGCGGCGGTACGCATTTCCTCGACTTCAGCGATAAGTTCTCCGGTGCGCTTTTCTACCGCGCCGGACTGGAATTGCCCGTCTGCAAGCAACTGTTCATCAGCGGCGATTTGGGATACCAGCACGTAGAAACCTTCAAGAATAAAGACTATGGCTTCCCTGCCCGCCTCTATTCTCTCCAAACCCGTATCAACCTCGAATACCGTCTGACGGCAAAATTAGGAGTATTCGTTACGGGCGGTTACGGTTGGGACAGATACTACAACAGAAATGCCAACTTCGACAAGGGAGCCATTGTAGAAGGCGGTGTGGTATTATTCAAATACTAATCCGTGCCTGAAAAGCCAGGCAATGCAAGCACCGGAACATACAGCCATATCAGAAAATCTCCTTTTCTTTGATAAATCCCGTTCTATATGCCACCAGCAACTTCTTCAAATCCTGAATCTGCGTCACGAGCTGCTTGCCCTTATCGGTATCCTTCACCATCATACGCTGCGAGTTGAATTCTATGACGAAAGTTGTGGACTTGATATCCTGTCCCTCTTCAATCGCTTTCTGACGGCTCTGGAACGGGTCATGCTGCACCAACTGCATGCCGTGCGAGTGATATACCAGCGTATAGCCCGCAATACCCGTTTCGGGCTGATAGGCTTTGGAGAAACCGCCGTCAATCACCAATAACTTTCCATCAGCCTTTATGGGGCGCTCGCCTTTAATCGTCTTCACCGGCACATGTCCGTTGATGATATGCGAATGAGGTCCCGGCTCCACCCCGAACTCCGCCAGGATATTGTCGCAAATATCCGCACGGTTGCGAAGCGTGTAGTAATAACCTTTATTCTCTTTATGCAATGCCTTGTCGGCTATGAAGTAACGCTCGAAAGTAGCCATCTTATCCTTGTCGAAAGAGGGCGCATCCGGGCCGCACCACATATACCACATATAATCCAACGCAAAATTCTTCTCCTCCGAACCATCTTCGTCAAAGTAGGCGGTACGGATAAGCTGGTCGGTCTTTTGCAGCAGTTTATGTCCCCAGTACTCTTTCTTGCCGATACGTACATGTTTGAAACTTCCGTCCTCATTCAGGGGCACGGATGCGTGATAAAGCAGGTTGCTGTTGCACACCAGATACATGCCGCCGTATGTAAAGAGGCAACGCATATGCTTCTTCAGTTTCTCGCTGTTCATGAACGAAGCATGAATCTTTTCAACCAGCTCCCTTTCTTCATCCGTCAGGCGATACGGGTCGGCAGGGTCAATAGTCGGAAAATTGGCATCGCGCAGTTCGTATTCTTTGCCTTCGTACACAAATACGCCCCGTTCAAAGTCAATCTTGTGCAGCAGTTTCCGGTTGTCCATGTCAAACTCCGGACGCCGGTTTATAATCTCCGCTTCCAGTTTGAACTGGATTATCGTAATCGCCTTGTGCATCTGCGTAATCAGCCGCAGTGTCTTTTCGTTGTAATTGGCATCGGCAAAGTTCATCTTCGGAGCAAAGATAGTGCAAGGATCATCCGCATAGGTATCCATTGCGAAGGTAGCCAGCGGCAGCAGGTTGATGCCGTAGCCGTCTTCCAGTGTCGCTAGGTTGGCATAGCGCATGGACATACGGATAACGTTCGCTATGCAGGCGTCATTGCCCGATGCGGCACCCATCCACAGTATGTCATGGTTGCCCCACTGAATGTCGAAATTATGGTAGTCGCAAAGCGTATCCATGATGATATGTGCGCCCGGACCGCGGTCGTAAATATCTCCCACTATGTGCAGCGAGTCGATTGTAAGCCGTTGGATAAGCTTACACATGGCAATGATAAAGTCATCTGCACGCTTGGTCGAGATAATCGTACTGATAATGACGTTGATATACGCATGCTTGTTAGGCTCTACGCTGGACTCGTGCAGCAACTCCTGAATGATATAGGAAAACTCCGCCGGCAAGGCTTTACGCACTTTCGAGCGTGTGTATTTGGAAGATACGTTCTGGCAGACTTTCACCAGTTGGTTCAGGGTGATGAGATACCAGTCGTCCAGGTCCGTTTCCTGTTCCTTTATCAACTGCAACTTCTCTTCCGGATAATAAATCAGCGTACAGATTTCCTTCTTTTCGCTTTCGCGCAGCGTATGCCCGAAGATTTCATTCACCTTCCGCTTTACCGCACCCGAAGCATTCTTCAATACATGCTGAAAAGCCTCATACTCTCCATGAATATCCGTAAGGAAGTGTTCCGTACCTTTAGGCAGATTCAGAATAGCTTCCAGATTGATAATTTCCGTACTGGCATCGGCGATGGTAGGAAAACTGCGCGACAACAGTTGCAAATAGCGTAAGTCGTTTACTATACTTTCCGGAGTAATAGTTCCCATGATACGATTTATGATTTTAGATTTATGATATATATTCAATTATCAGCAATTAAGCTCTTTCTGTTATTTCTCAATTTTCAATTCTCAGCTCTCAATTCAACAGGAACATCAGCAGCACCTGCGCTATGATTACCCGCAGGAACATACACATCGGATACACCGTTGCATAAGCCACCGACGGATTATCGCCCGGAATGGTGTCGTTGGCATAATTCAGCGCCATCGGGTTGGCCATGCTTCCGCACAGCATACCTGCCATGGAGCCGAAGTCCACCTTCATCCATTTAAAGGCAACCACTCCCACTATCAGCACCGGAACAACGGTCAGCACGAACCCTGCGGCAATCCACAGCAGGCCTTCCGGACGGAACACCGTATCGAAGAAATGCGCTCCGGCATCCAGTCCCAGACAAGCCAGGTAGAGCGACAGTCCCAATGCACGGAGCATCAGGTTGGCGCTTCGTGTGGTATAGGTTATCATGTGCATTCTCGGTCCGAACGTACCAATCAGGATACCTACGATAATCGGTCCGCCGGCAAGTCCCAGCTTCACCGGAGCACTGATACCCGGCAGGGAAATGGGAATCGCACCCAAAGCCAGACCCAGGATGATACCGATAAACACCGCTACCAGATTCGGTTCTTTCAGGCTCTTGATGGCATTTCCCAACACTTTTTCCACATTCTGGATGGCGGCAGCCTCACCTACCACTGTCAGACGGTCGCCCAACTGCAAGGTTAGTTCCGCGGTGGCAAGCAACTGCACGCCGCTACGGTACACACGGCTGATGTTGATGCCGTAATGATTGCGCAGGTGCAGCGAGCCCAGTTTCTTTCCGTTCAGTTCGGGACGTGTCACCACGATACGCTGCGAGATGAGCTGGCTGTCTATGGCATTCCAGTCTATATCCTCTTTGTTCCAGTCGGTATGTTCCTGTTCACCGAACAGTACGGTCAGTGCCGGAGCATACTTTTCCGAAGTCACCACCAGCAAGCGGTCTCCTTCCCTGATTATCTTCTCGGAAGTGGGGATGCTTACGTTGCCGTCCCGCCACAGACGGGAGATTACGAACTTCGGATAATTCAAGCCGCCTATCTCCTTGATGCTTTTATCGAAGATGGCCGGATTGTGTACTTGAAACGCCGCAATGTAAGTTTTGTTCGCATCGTCCTTCTCTTTCAACTCCAGATCTTCCTTACGCGCCAATGCCTTGCGTATTATCAGCACGGCAAAAATAACGCCCACTACCCCCAGCGGATATGCCACGGCACATCCCAAAGCCGGCGTACTGGCTTCCAGCCCCATTTGCTTCAATGTCTGCTGTGCCGCACCCAGCGCCGGCGTATTGGTGGTAGCGCCGCAGAGGATGCCCACCATGTCCGGCAACGAAATATTCAGGGTATAACTGCCCAATACGGTCATCAGCGTACCGAGGAGCACTACTCCCAGCGCCAGCATATTCAACTGTACCCCGCCCTTGCGGAAAGAGCTGAAAAAGCCCGGCCCCACCTGCAGTCCCAGTGCATACACAAAAATTATCAGTCCGAAACTTTCCGCATAGTTCAGCATCTGCGGGTCGATGGACAGTCCGAAATGTCCGGCAAGAATACCGGCAAAGAAAACAAACGTCACGCCGAGGGAAATACCGCAAATATGTATTTTCCCCAACCCTAATCCGATAGCGGAAATCAGCGAGAGCACCACCACCGCCTGCAATGCGGAGTGTTCGACAAACAAACTATATAGCCATTCCAAAGTGTTACGGTTTTATCTACATTTAGAAGTGCAAAGATAGGAAGTTCCGCGAAGCCTAAAAAAAGAAATGCAGGAAATTCACACAAAGCTCCTCATTTCCCGCCTTTCACTTGTGCAAAACATCTTTTATCACTACATTCACGGCATGAAATGCCTTATCATACCTATTATATGTATGCTCCTGTCGCTGGCGGGATGCCATGAACGTAAACCGCTCCCCAGCCTTGAGTTCGCAGACAGCCTGCTGACCGATGCCGGCGATAAATCCGGAGCTTTGCGCATCTTCCTGCAAATCGAAGAGCAGCTGCAAAGCCGGCAAGACCCTTACAATAAAGGGCTTCTCTACGAACGCATCGGCAGTATATACTACGGACAGATGAACTACGTCCGCGCCTACCACTACTTCAAGCAGGCCAGAGAAAATTTTCAAGTATCCGACAGTCTTCGTAAGGAAACGGAAGCCACGCTTGATATGGCAGCCTCATCCTACCGCCAGAAAGATTTGGAACGTGCCATCAGGCTGTATTCCGCCGCCCTCGACCTGGCCGACGAACAGGCAGACGAGCGTCTTGCCGGAGCAGCCCTCAGCAACCTTGCCTCCCTTTATGTAAAATCGGGCAGAAAACAAATCCCCCAGGACCTGCTGCTACGCATCGAACAGTCGACACGCAAGGCATCCCGCTACAGCGCACACACCATGATAGACGTCCAGCTTCTCAAACACCGTACGGACAGCGCGCGCCACTACCTGCAACTGGCAGAGGCGCAAGACAATGACGTGCTCGACCTGGCCGAACTGCAATACACAGCCTACCGGATAGAGGCCCTCTCCGGAAACTTCCGGAAAGCGACCGACCATATACACCGCTATATCTACCTCACGGACTCCCTCACCCGCTCCACCATGCAGGTCTCCGCCGGTATAACGGAGAAAGAGTATTTCCAGGAACAATCCGCCTTTGCCGAATACCGGATGAAGAACCGCATCTTCTGGGAAACCACCGTTATCTGCGGCATATTCATCCTCGCCGGAATAGCCGTTTATATCATCCGCCAGCGCCTGCGCATCCAGCGCGAACGCAACGACCGCTACCTGCTGCTGGCGGAAGAGGCCCGTGCCGAATACCGGGCGCTCACCCGGCAACTGGAAGGACGGCAGAACACGGAAAAACGGCTGAAAAGCCTGGTTGCTTCCCGCTTCGACATCCTCGACAAACTCGGAAAAACCTATTACGAACGCGAGAATACATCATCGCAACAGGCAGCCATGTTTCAGGAAGTAAAACGGATAATCACCGACTTCTCGGAAAACAGTGAAATGCTCCGGGAACTCGAACAAATGGCAGATACCTGCCATGACAACGTCATGCAGAAACTCCGGCAGGACTTTCCGGCAATGAAAGAAAATGACATCCGCCTGCTCTGCTACATCTTCACCGGATTCTCCCCGCAGGTAATCAGCTTGTTCACGAAAGAGAGCGTGGCAAACATATATGCCCGAAAATCCCGGTTGAAGTCGCGCATCAAAACTGCCGGAACACCCCATACCGATCTGTTCTTATCCCTTTTCGGATAGATGTCAGAGCCGTGTTAGAAAAAGGCAAAGCCTCATTTCATAATACACTGTAAAACAGTAGTATAAAAACGTACCTGTTAGATTTACACATTCAAATCGTAACTCCCGGAAGAGCCGTATTCACTATCTTTGCAACCGGAACAACGATTAAAAATGTGTAAGAATATGAAGAATAAGATTAATTTTTTTAGTATGTGCGGTCTTCCTGACGGTAGCATGCGAAAAGGAACAGCACACAGGAAAAGAAAGCCGTGTAAGCGTAACCGTTTATGACGAAAACGGAAAAGCGATGCCCGGCATTCCCGTAAAGATGTATGACGAAAAAGACTACAAGGCATTCGAGCAAGATAACCTCACGCCTCCCACTGCCGGCGCAACCGCCAATGCGCAGGGTATCGCCCTGTTCACGCTGCCCGGCGAAGTATGGTTCTCCGGACAATCGCAGCGCTTCCTGACATTTGTCGTACAGGAAGGCGGCGGTCCGGACAACTACCGTATATGGTCCGTTGGGAAAACGATAGATGCCGGAAAAGACATACAGCTTGAAATCCGCCTGACTTCCGCCCTCACCCCCGGAGAAGAGCAGCCGGAGACAAAGGAACACTCATCGGGCTGTCCATTGCACAGCCGCCTCATAAAATTGCATATACTTTGGGAGAACCACTCGATTTGGACGGACTCCTGCTGACCGGCGTATATAGTAATGGCAAAGAATATCCCGTCACTGTAACTCCGGAACAAGTCAGCGGCTTTTCTTCCGATGCTCCGGCAGACCGGCTGGTACTGACCATCGGCATAGAAGACCGTCAGGCAACCTTCACCGTCAGCATTGCTCCCATCCGCGTACAGGAAGGCGTACTGACAGAAATATATAAAGGATACAGCGAAATCACGCTTCCCCCACACGTAACAGCCATTGCACCGGAAGCCTTTATGCAGAACAGGCAAATCACCCGAGTCGTGATGAACGAGGGACTGACCTCTATCGGCGAAATGGCCTTCTTCAACTCCGGCATACAGGAAATCGTATTCCCGTCCACCTTGCAGCAGCTTGCGCCGGATTTGTTCTACTACTGCGACCGGCTGAAACGGGTCGACCTCTCGCACACCCAAATCACCCGGATTCCCGAAAGCGCTTTCGCATGCTCCGGAGTAGAAGAAGTATTACTGCCGTCTGCACTCACAGCCATCGGAACACAGGCATTCATGATGACGGAACATCTGAAATCCGCAGTAATCCCCCAAAGCGTCACACATATCGGTATGGAAGCATTCCGGGGAAGCGGCATCACCACCGTACAACTTCCCAACAGCATCTCCACCATAGAAGCACGTGCCTTCTACCTATGCCCCAACCTGACGGAAGTATCCGCATACGGTCCTGCCTCAAGCAACCATCCGGATGCCGTAATCAAAGAGCACTGCTTTGTAGGCTGCCCCAACCTTGCCCGCTTTGAAATTCCTCAAAGCATAAGCATCCTGGGGCAAGGCCTGATAACCGGCAACCAAAAGGTACATACACTGGCCATTCCCGCCCGCGTCACCCGCATCGATTTTTCCGCTTTCGACAATACCGGCATAAAAGAGGTCATTGTAGAAGCCCTCACACCGCCTGCCACTTCCGAAGGCGAATGGTACGGATTTCCGGAAACCATAACAAGCATTTCCGTACCCGCACAAGCCGTCGAAGCCTACAAAACGGCCGAAGGCTGGAAAAAATTCGCGGATAAAATCAAGGCACGCTCCTAAGCAAACCCGAACCCGGCATTAGACTCTCTCTTTAACATTATAAGAGGTCGTGCAAAATGCACTTGATTTTTTTCAGGCACGGAAATACAAATTACACGGAAAACACGGATTTTCTTTATTCTTCTTCCGTGAATTCCGTGAAATCCGTGTAATCCGTGCCCGAAAATATACGCTGCTCCCTTAGAATCTGTATGCAGCTCCTATATTGATAACCCCCTGGTCGAAATCGCTTACCAGCTGGTATCTGAACTCAAAATTCATCGCCCAGTTACGAGGCAGTGCAAATTCCGCTCCCGCTCCCAGATTTACACCGAACCGGCATTCGTTATGATTGCCGTTATCGTCGATATGCACATGGCCTTCGTCCATATCAATATCAAAGTCGTGCATGTCGAACATCCAGTTGGACAATGTCAAACCGAACAACGGATAAAGCTTAACGCTCTTGGCCACCGGAAACAGATAGTGAAAATTCACGTTCAAATCCAGCATGCTTACATTGTCATTCTCGAAGAAATAGTTGAAAGACGGCTCTATACGGATAGGATTGGTAATATTGTACTGATACTTGATACCCAACCCGATACTTTCGATTTCCGTTCCGTAACTCAGGCCAAAACCTATCGCCTGTTTTCCTTTCTGTGCATGGGCACTACCCAACAGCACAAAAAGCAATCCGAATAAAGTTAATACTTTTTTCATACGTTCATTTTTTATTAATTTATTTAAGTTAGAGTGTAATATTCGGCAAAATTAATGTTTTAATTCTATTTAGGAAATAATACGCATTATATATTTCATACGCCACAACCGCCCGGATTTTGATTATCTTTGCATGCTGAATATACACCTATTTTATAATATTATTTTATTTATTGCGAAAAAGAAATGAATTTACTTTTATTGAACACTCCCGCCACCGGTGGGAAACTCGAACAGGCATTGGAAAAACTGATAGATTTTGGAATGGATGCCGGCAAGGACATATTAATCGCCATTTTAATCTATGTAATCGGACGTTTCATCATCAGGCAGATAAGCGCGTTGGTAGCCAGAATACTCGAAAAGCGGAAGATTGAAACCAGCGTGCAGACCTTCCTGAAGAGCCTGATAAAGATTCTGCTGAATATGATTCTTGCCTTTGCCATCATCGGCAAACTCGGTGTGGAAACCACCAGCTTTGCGGCGCTGCTTGCATCCGCAGGTGTGGCTGTGGGTATGGCGCTTTCCGGAAACCTGTCCAACTTTGCCGGCGGACTGATTATACTGATTTTCAAGCCGTTCAAGGTAGGCGACTACATAGACGGACCGGGAATAAGCGGCACGATAAAGGAAATACAGATTTTCCACACCATACTGTCCACCCTCGACAACCGTATGATTTATGTGCCCAACGGAAGCCTCAGCGGCAATGCCGTCACCAATTACAGCAAGCAGGACAAGCGCCGTGTCGAATGGGTGTTCGGCGTAGAGTACGGCGAGGATGTGAAGCGAGTAAGAGCCGTGCTGCAACGCATCATCAATGCAGACAGCCGCATATTGGACACCCCCGCTCCTCTCATCGTCTTAGGTTCACTGAGCGCAAGCAGCGTCGATATCACGGTACGCGTATGGGTAAAAAGCGCCGACTACTGGAGTGTACTGTACGATATCAACGAAATCGTCTACCAGACATTCAATGAAGAAGGTATCGGATTCCCGTTCCCGCAACTCACCGTACACCAGTCGAAAGAGTAAAAAAAACAGAGGATGTTCCCCAAACACTGCGTTCTGCCGCAATCGGGAAACATCCTCTTTAAATATCCTCTTCAAATATCAGCGGCCCGGTTCAGGCCAGGCACCGGCTCATTCCTTTCCGCCGGCAACTATCTTCCATGCCCGGCACTCAGCACCGCACCAGATAAACGGGCCTACAATGAAAATCCACAACTGGCTCAAAGCCTCTCCACCTTGAAAGAGTGCAGGGCCTATACTGCGAGCCGGATTAACCGAAGTACCGGTATAACGGATGCAGG
>ENA-OQDL01000613-OQDL01000613.1-human-gut-metagenome-genome-assembly--contig:-NODE-613-length-21824-cov-7.378209_pt1 | contig 21824 bp, 15 predicted proteins | sample MGYA00242782_ERZ504609 | MGnify/ENA primary metagenome ERZ504609 (study PRJEB26092, sample SAMD00036320) | human gut metagenome | host: Homo sapiens | study: EMG produced TPA metagenomics assembly of... | reverse complement strand
ATGGCATATCAAAAAATAAAGATTCGTCCGATCCGGCTGAAAGGACAGATCTGTTATCAGGCATCTGCCACAGAAGGACAGAAAGTTCTGCATAAAAACTACGGGCGTACGGAACTGATTGAATATGTGGAAAAAGAACTTGCAGAGAATTTCAGACAGTTTCAGGCACAGGGTGCAGTAACAGACGGGGTTGTTCTTGTCAGTAAAAAGGGGAAAATGACTATTAAACAGAAACACCATGAACAGAAAGAAAAAGTTCAGATCCAGGCACATAACCGGGTGAAACAATATATTCTTAAAGAAGGTGTTCCGGTTCCGTTTTTGATCGATCTGGGAGTTATGAATGAACAGGGAAAGATTATCCATGCCAGATATGACAAATTCAGACAGATCAATCGTTTCCTTGAATTTATTGAAGATATACTTCCCAGACTTTCCAGAGACAGAGAAATAACGATTCTGGATTTTGGCTGTGGAAAGAGTTATCTTACCTTTGCCATGTATTATTATTTAAGAGAACTAAAAGGATATGATGTAATATCATAGGTCTTGACTGAAAACAGATGTAATTGAGAAATGTAATTCTCTGGCACTCAGATACGGATATGAGAAGCTGCATTTCTATCATGGTGATATTGCAGATTATGAAGGTGTATCCTGTGTGGATATGGTGGTAACGCTTCATGCCTGTGACACAGCTACCGATTATGCACTTGCCAAGGCAGTGGAATGGGGAGCTGAAGTCATTCTTTCCGTACCCTGCTGTCAGCATGAAGTTAATAAACAGATTAAAAATGAAATGCTGGAGCCGGTTCTGCGCTATGGAATCCTGAAAGAAAGGATGTCTGCGCTGATCACAGATGCTGTGCGTGCAGATCTTCTGGAGAGCAAAGGTTATGATACCCAGATCCTGGAGTTTATTGATATGGAACATACACCTAAGAATCTCCTGATCAGAGCAGTCAGAACAGGGAAAAGATCAGACCAGGGTAAGGTGGAGAAAATGCTTGCAGCCCTGAATATCCATCCCACACTGGACAGGCTTCTGAATGAAAAAGAACAGGAAGGGAGTGTGCGATGAAAAGGATACTGAAAAAAGCAGGTATTCTTCTTCTGGTATTTCTGCTTGGTACAGCAGGTACTGCATTGCTTCTTAACAGTGAATCCACAGATAACCGTTCTGATTTTAATGACGCAGTGTTTCCGGAAGTCATGGTGGATATGAATGATACGCTGATAAACCGGATGTATGGATATGCGCAGCCTATGCAGGCGGATTTTACCAGAGACAGTGTGACTCCTCTGGATACATCAAAAAAACTGACATTTAAAGTGAATCCCTATGATTCGGAAGTAAAGAGTTTTTCTTATGAGATCCGTACATCTGATGGAAGTAAAGTCCTTGAAAATAAGAAGATTAAGAATCTTGTAAAAGAAGATCAGTATTTGTCCGTAGACGTGGAGATTGGCAGTGATCTGCGTATGAATCAGGAATATTCCATGCAGATTGCCCTGGAACTGGATGAGGGTACAGCATATTATTATACGAGAGTTGTTTCCAGGTCACAGGTACATGCATCAGATTATGCAGCTTTTGTAAAATATTTTTATGAAGCGTGTCTTGACAAAGAGTCAGCAGATGCACTGGGAAGTTATCTGGAACCACAGACAACAGGAGCAGCAACGAATTACTCGGGAATTAATATTAATTCTTCCCTGAGTGAGATCAGTTGGGGGAATCTTGCTCCGCAGCTGTGTCAGGAGGGAATTCCTGTGATCAAGGAGATCAATGAGACAACTGCCAGCGTTGTGCTGGAATATCAGCTGACTTCGCAGAATGAGGAGGAGGAAACGGAATTATATGACGTAAAAGAATTTTACAGAATGAAATATCAGGATACCAGGATTTATCTGCTGGATTTCCAGCGTTCTGCAAATCAGGTCTTTGATGGTACACTGCCTGTTTATGAGGATGATGGGATTATCCTTGGAGTGCGCGATAAGAATGTAGAATATATGATGAATGATGCTGCTACTGTGATAGCTTTTGTGCAGGAGGGAGATCTGTGGTCCTATTCACCGGGCAATGAAAAGGTAAATCAGGTTTTCAGTTTCAGAAAATTGAAGGACGGAGATTTCCGCGATTCCAGAACTCAGCATGACATCAAGATCGTCAGAGTAACTGATGAAGGGGATATTGATTTCGTACTTTATGGATATATGAACAGAGGAAGCCATGAAGGATATGAAGGAATTGCAGTTTACCATTACAATCGTGATAAAAACGTGGCAGAAGAAAGAGCCTTTATCCCTGTTTCGGAATCATTTGAATTTTTGAAAAAAGATCTTGAAAAACTGTCCTATGTCAATGAAAAGAATGAGCTGTTTCTGATTCTGGCGAAGAATCTTTACAGGATCAATATCGAAGAGAACTCCAGTGAAATTCTTGAAAAAGGAATAAAAAATGCGAATTTTGTATCTTCCGATAATAATGACCATGCAGCCTGGCTGGTTTCAGAGGGGGATGAAAAGGGAAATATCAAGGAAATTGATTTTGATACCTGTAAAACCCGACTGATCGCACCGCAGAAAGGCCAGAGACTTCGTACAGTTGGATTTATGAATGAAGATCTGATTTATGGAATGCTGAATAAAGAAGATATTCTTACAGATGAGGAGGGACATAAATCTGTTGGGATCCGCATTCTGCGTATTGAAGATTTTGAAGGAAATGTAAAAAAAGAATACCGGAAAGACGGACTTTATATCACTGATATTTCAGTAGGAAATACTCTGATCGAGTTTGAACTTTCTGCAAAATCCGGAGAAACCTCTTATGTTGCCCAGAAGAAAGATACGATCATGAATAATAAAAAGGCAGCGGCAAATACAGTAAAAATCGAACTTATTTCTGCATCCAGGACAGGTGTTCGTGTGAAACTGGTATTTAACACAACCAAACAGACAGATTCTCCGCTGACTATGTATGCAAAGGTAAGCAGTTCCGACCGGAAAGACATTGTTCTGGACACTCAGATTCCTCAGGAAATAGCATATTATGTTTACGGACAGGGCGGACTGGACGGTATCTATATAGATCCGGCGAAGGCTGTATTGCGTGCAGATACGCTGGGAGGTGTAGTGCTGAACCGTACACAGCAGTATGTATGGGAACGTGGAAATAAAAAGACAAAAATGCAGATAGATACAGAAGAGATTCCGGAGATTGTGCTTCAGGGAACCTATGATATTAAAACCCTGAAAAAGAGCCTCAAAAAGACCGGAACTGTGATCGATCTTTCCGGCTGCAGTCTGGACAGTGTGCTGTACGAGATAAGTGCACAGCGTCCGGTAATTGCCAAAACGGGAGCAGATACAAGCGTGGTGATCGTAGGATATGATGAATATAATACCTGGCTGTATGATCCGGTTAAAAAAGAGACCTATCCGTATGGAATGAATGACAGTACGGATCTTTTCCAGAAAGCCGGAAATGTGTTTATCACCTATATAGAAACAGTAAATTACTGATGAAAAACATAACCGGCAGGCAGCTGAGAACGGAGCGAACAGTAACGCGACAGCAACCTGCCGGTTATTTATCCAAAAAATTGTAAAAATGCTTCTTTACATTTCACTGATATTTGAGTATTCTAAAAAGGACAAACAGTGGCAGAGAAATTTATTGTTTAAACACGTTACTGTAAGAGTGAAACAGTAACAGCGAAACGGAGGAACGTACAGATGTTATATGAGAACATTAAAAAATTAGTACAGTACGGAGTAGAAACAGGACTTACACCGGCCTGCGAGAAGAATTATACAATAAATCTTCTTCTGGATGTCTTTAAAGAAGACGAATATGTGGAACCTGAGGAAGAGTACAGGGATATCGATCTTGAAGAGGTATTAAATGCACTTCTGGATGAGGCTGTGAAGAGAAATCTCATAGAAGACAGTGTTGTGTACAGAGACCTTTTTGATACCAGACTTATGAACTGTCTGATGCCGCGTCCGGCGCAGGTACAGAATGAGTTCTGGAGCAGATATGAGAAAGATCCACAGGAAGCAACCGATTACTTCTATAAACTCAGTCAGGACAGCGATTATATTCGTCGTTATCGTGTAAAGAAAGATCAGAAATGGACAGTAGACAGTGAATATGGTAAAATCGATATCACCATCAATCTTTCCAAACCGGAAAAAGATCCGAAGGCAATCGCTGCTGCCAAGCTTGTAAAATCCAGCAGTTATCCGAAATGTCTTCTTTGCCCGGAGAACGAAGGATATGCAGGAAGAGTTAATCATCCTGCCAGAGAGAATCACAGAATCATTCCTATCACTGTAAATGACAGTCCCTGGGGATTTCAGTATTCCCCATATGTGTATTACAATGAGCATTGCATCGTCTTTAACAGTCAGCATGTTCCGATGAAGATTGAGAAGAATACATTTATCAAACTTTTTGATTTTGTAAAACTTTTCCCGCATTACTTCCTGGGATCCAATGCAGACCTGCCTATCGTAGGCGGTTCTATTTTAAGTCACGATCATTTCCAGGGCGGACATTATACTTTCGCAATGGCAAAAGCACCGATCGAGAAACATGTGACTATTCCGGGATATGAGGATGTAGAAGCAGGTATTGTTAAATGGCCTCTTTCAGTTTTAAGGATCCGTCATAAGGATGAGAAGAGACTGATAGAGCTTGCTACACATGTTCTGGAAGCGTGGAGAGGTTATACAGACGAAAGTGCGTTTATCTTTGCTGAAACTGATGGAGAACCGCACAATACGATCACACCGATCGCCCGCAGATCCGGAGATATGTTTGAACTGGATCTCACACTTAGAAATAACATTACTACTGATGAGCATCCTCTTGGTGTATACCATCCGCATGCAGAGTATCACCATATCAAGAAAGAGAATATTGGTCTGATCGAAGTAATGGGACTTGCCGTACTTCCGGCAAGATTAAAAGAAGAATTGGAACTTCTGGCAGAATATATTCTGGAGGGAAAAGACATTTCTTCCAATGAGAAGATTGAGAAACATGCAGCGTGGGTTGCAGAATTCCTTCCGAAATATGACAACCTTGATAAAGACAACATTCAGGATGTTCTCAGAAAAGAAGTCGGTAATGTATTCGTTCATGTACTTGAGGATGCCGGCGTATATAAATGCACTGCTGAAGGCAGAGAAGCATTTATGAGGTTTATCAATAAATTATAAGGAATATTTTCAACCATAAGAAAACAGTGTTTACATAGCAGGATGACAAATCTGGTATTATTTACATATGAGCAGGTTGTGGCGGTTCTAATCAAAAGCCGGGCAGTCTGAAGATGTTTTTGAATGATTGGGAATGCATAGAGAACGTCCCGCATATTTTATGTTGGGACGTTTTTGCAAAATGGAGGTAAATATGTACAGAAAAAGACACAAAAGAGGAAAGCGTCTGGCAAGTGTGTTTCTGACTGTGGCACTGATCACTGCAACAGTTCCCGTACAGGCAGCAGAGTTCGGCACTCCGGACAGTTTTGAAGAGATTTTCAGTTCAGGGGAAGAAGATTCATGCATAACTGATACAGAAAATACTTTGCCGGCAGCTTCTGATTCGGAGAAAGTAATGGCATCGGAACTGTCACCAACACCAACAGTGACTTCGACACCGGAGGGTACACCTGCATTGACAGAAACACCGACTCCTTCGGTCACACCGATGCCGTCTTCAACACCGACTCCTTCAGTCACACCATCACCATCTCCCACGCCGACGATTAATCCGGAGAAAGAGGTAATGCTCCGGTTTATAGACGGAGAAGGAAATGAATGCGAACAGCTGCGAACAGTGATGTCCTGGGGTGAATCTTTGATCCTTCCCAATGTACCGGATACAGGTGCACCGGATATGTGGAAACTGGAAAAAAATTGAAAAACTTGGAGATGCGATCACTCTGAAGGGTGGAGATATTCTTACTCTGAAGAAAGGCGAGAGCTGGAATCTGTTTCTCGAAAAAGGCATCCTGAACTTCTATATGCCAAAGAAATGTACGGTTTCCCTTTATAATAATTCAGGAACCAGTGTGTTTTCCAATGGGATTCTGCAGGCATATGAGACAAAAAACGTCATACTTCCGGATATGCCATCATCTAAATACATTAATTATGGATGGACAGATACAAAGGGAAGTTCTGCTGTAAAATATGAACTGAATTCAGAATTTACAGTGACCGGCGACACAGATTTTTACATTGTGCGCCGTACAGCACTTCAGGTGAATTTTAAGACCAATACAGGGGCAAGCAACAGTAAATTTACCAGACTGAATCAGAAAGTCGGAAAAGGACTTACAGTTACAATGCCGCAGGTGCCTGTCAAGACAGGATATCAGTCTTTGGGATGGTCAAAGAGTAAAAAAGCCTCCAAAGCTGACTATAAAGCAGGCCAGAATGTGACTATATCAAAAACACTGACTCTCTATGCTGTATATAAGAAATTGCCTTACACAGTTACTTTCAATAACAATAATGGAACAAGTACCAGCAAAATTTATACTTCGCTCACCATGTATGCGTCAAAAAATCAGAAAGTGACACTGCCTGATGTGCCGAAAGTAAAGGGCTATACAAATCTGGGCTGGACAACTGAAAAGGGAGAAACAGAACCGGAATATTCAGCCGGTGATACAGTAAAGATTACAAAGGCAACTCAGTTCTATGCAGTGCGCAGAAAGAGTAATTATTATACGGTCAGCTACTATCTGGGAAATGGAAGCACTAATGCGGCTTATCAAAAACTTACTCAGACAGTAGAAGAGGGAACGGTTGTTACCTTTGCAAAAGTACCGGCAAGAACCGGTTATGTTAACCAGGGATGGTCAAGTAAGAAAAATTCTGAGAAAGCAACAGCAAAGGCGAAATGTACAGTCAACAAAAATATCACTCTTTATGCGGTACAGAAGAAGGCAGTACAGCTGACTTTTCACAGATGTGACGGCAGCACCTGGCAGAAAACGACTCTGGCAAAAGGAAGTTCTTATTCTCTTCCGGGCGTAAGGGATGCAGAAGGTTATACTTTTATGGGGTGGTCCACAAAACCGATGCAGAGTGTTTCTCCGCAGTATGAGGCAGAAGAAAAAATCACGGTAAATGGAAATGTGGATCTCTATGCAGTGGTATTTAACAGAACAACGGAAACAGACCTTACAGAGGATCAGCTTCCGCAGGTAGATATCTATAAATATAAACAGGTGATTTTTGTAGGTGATTCCCGTACGGAATTTATGGAAAATGTTCTGACAGGAATGGGAGAATCTGCGACTAAAAATGTGAAGTTTGTCTGCTCGGCAGGAAAGGGACTGGACTGGTTTACCACTACAGGATGGGCTCAGCTTTATTCCATAGTACAGCACGATTCCAACAGTATTCTTTCAAAGAAAACCGCAGTGATCTTTAATTTTGGAGTAAACGACTTGTCAAAATCTGCAGATTATGCGGAGTATTATAACTGGATTGCACCACAGCTTAAAAGCAAAGGATGTGAACTGTACTTCATGTCTGTAAATCCGGTGAATCGTCTGATGCTTCCCAATGCGGGAAGAGCGGACAGAAGTGAGGCGGCAGTCAGATCATTCAATCAGTATATGAAAGCAAATCTGTCTTCTGCTTATACTTATATTGATATGTATTCTTATCTGAAATCAACAGGATACAGCTTTGCCAGTGATCATTACGGAACCGGTACGGTAGATGACGGGCTTCACTATACTACAAGGACATATAAGCGTATTTTTGCAAAATGTATGGATTCATTGAGAGTGCCTGCCTGACGAAATGGCAGAGAGCATGATTTTGCTACACCTGACAAAAGAAAAAACATAGTTAAATACCAGATTACTCCTTGCGTGAAAACAGGGAATAGTCTATACTAAAAGGCGAGACGGCTGTTATCTGAAACAGCGTTTCGTCTTTTTGTGTAAGACCAGAACGATGAGGAGAAAGAGGAAACATAGATATGAAGTTAACAACAGTAAAAGAGATTTACAAAGAGAGAGAAAAATACCTGGATAAAGAGGTTACAGTAGGTGGATGGGTACGAAGCGTACGTGACTCCAAGACATTTGGATTTATCGTGCTTCACGACGGAAGCTTCTTTGAGACTCTTCAGGTAGTTTATCACGATACAATGGAGAACTTTGCTGAGATCAGCAAATTAAACGTAGGTGCAGCGATCATTGTCAAAGGTACACTGGTAGCAACTCCACAGGCAAAACAGCCATTTGAGATCCAGGCAGCAGAAGTTACAGTAGAGGGTAATTCTGCACCTGATTATCCGCTTCAGAAGAAACGCCACAGTCTTGAATACTTAAGAACCATCACACATCTCCGTCCGAGAACAAACACATTCCAGGCAGTATTTCGTGTACGTTCTCTGTGTGCCTATGCGATTCACCGTTTCTTCCAGGAGCAGGGATTTGTTTATGTGCATACTCCGCTGATCACAGGAAGCGACTGTGAAGGAGCAGGTGAGATGTTCCAGGTAACTACTCTGGATATGAACAACGTTCCGACAGATGACAAGGGTGCTGTAGATTACTCTCAGGATTTCTTCGGAAAAGAAACTAATCTGACAGTAAGCGGACAGTTAAACTGCGAGACTTTTGCACAGGCATTCCGCAATGTTTATACTTTCGGACCAACCTTCCGCGCTGAGAATTCCAACACAACCCGTCATGCGGCAGAGTTCTGGATGATCGAGCCGGAATGCGCATTTGCAGATTTAAATGACAACATGGATCTTGCAGAGGCAATGCTGAAATATGTGATCCGTTATGTACTGGAGAATGCACCGGAAGAGATGAATTTCTTCAATTCTTTTGTTGATAAGGGACTTCTGGACAGACTGAACCATGTGATCAATTCTGAGTTTGGTCATGTTACTTACACAGAAGCAGTAGAGCTTCTGGAGAAGAACAACGATAAATTTGACTACAAAGTATTCTGGGGATGCGATCTGCAGACAGAGCATGAACGTTATCTTACAGAAGAAATCTTTAAGAAACCTGTATTTGTAACAGATTATCCGAAAGAGATCAAAGCTTTCTACATGAAGATGAATGAGGATAACAAGACTGTTGCAGCTATGGACTGTCTGGTGCCTGGAATCGGTGAGATCATCGGTGGAAGCCAGAGAGAGGATGACATTGAGAAACTTGAGAAACGTATGGACGAGCTGGGACTTAAGAAAGAGGATTATGACTTCTATCTTGATCTTCGTAAATATGGTTCCACACGCCATTCAGGATTTGGTCTTGGATTTGAACGTTGCGTAATGTACCTTACCGGCATGGGCAACATCCGCGACGTAATTCCATTCCCAAGAACTGTTAAAAACTGTGATTTATAATTTGACTGATATCAGTATTGTGGGAGCATTGAAGCTGCAGAGCAATCCGCAGATATCAAAAATGTTATAGAAAGAGAGATTGGCATGAGATTTATTCATCTTGCAGATGTACACCTTGGTGCAGTTCCTGACAGGGGCTGTCCATGGAGCAGCAGGCGGGAGGAAGAAATCTGGGAAACTTTCCGCCGGGTTATTGCGGGTATCCGCGAGAATCCGGTGGATTTGTTATTTATAGCAGGAGATTTGTTCCACCGCCAGCCTCTTCTACGGGAACTGAAAGAAGTAAATAACCTGTTTTCCACCATCCCGGATACCCGGGTTTATCTGATGGCAGGAAATCATGACTATATTAAGGCTGATTCTTTTTACCGGGATTTTCAGTGGGAAAAGAATGTGACATTTTTTAAGAATGAACAGCTTACCTGTGTGAAAGATGAGAAACTGGATGTTTATGTATATGGACTGAGCTATGAACATCAGGAAATAGAGAATCCTCTGTATGATTCCATACATCCTGCAGAGGGAGAGGGGGTTCACATTTTACTGGCTCATGGTGGAGATGCGAAGCATATCCCCATGAATATCAAATCAATTGCTGCGTCAGGATTTGATTATATTGCATTAGGACATATTCATAAACCCCAGATTCTGATCCGGGATAATGCAGCTTATGCAGGTGCGTTGGAGCCTGTTGACAGAAATGATCTGGGTGATCATGGATACATAGAAGGACATCTGGAAAACGGAAGGCTTAAGACAAATTTTGTTCCTTTTGCCTGCCGTTCCTATGAGCAGATTCTTCTGATGCTGCGTGAAGATTCTACACAGGCATCTCTGGAAGATATGCTGAAGGCGGATCTGGCGAATAAAGGACGCATGAATATCTACAGGATCGTGATCCAGGGAACCAGGGCACCGGAGCTTCTGCTGCTTCCCGAGAGACTGAAGTCTTTTGGCTACGTAACAGAGGTTCTGGATGAATCAAAGCCTTCCTATGATCTGGAAGCACTTCAAAAAAAATATAGTGGAACACTGATCGGTGACTATATCAGTTATTTTCTTGAAAAAGACAGAAATGCAGTGGAGGAGAAGGCATTATATTATGGTCTTCAGGCTTTACTGGAAACAAGCAGGTGACAGACAGAATATGATTATCAGACAGTTAAATATTAAAAACTCTGGAGAAATCCATGATAAAACTTTAGAGTTTTCTCCGGGAATTAACGTTCTGTATGGAGAGAATGAAAGCGAAAGAGCGATAGTACATACGTATATTAAAAATATGTTTCTCGGAGATATCAGTGAAGCAATCTACGATAATGCAGTTTTTGCTGCGAAGTTAAAGAGTCCGACAGAACAGGATCTGGCTCGGGAGCTGCAAAAATTTATGACCGGCTATCAGGGAACTGCAGACAGCTCCATGGATCTGGGACGGGCCATGCAGATGCTCAAGATGTCCAGAAAGGGTTATCTGGTACAGGCAGACAGAAAACAGAAAGAGACAGAACAGGAGAGGCAGAAACTTCTGACCAGGATGGATGATATCATAAGTGATCTGAATGATCTGAATGGAAAGCTGGATCAGATTAATGAGAAAGAGGAGTCGTTACGGATGCATCCCGGAGATGAAAATGGTGCGGTTATTCTGGATGAGAGAATGGCACAGGCAAAGGCAAAAAGAAACAGCTTTGCAATGGGAATGCTGATATCGGCCGCTGCCGGCATCTTTGGATTGATTTTGACTGCGATTATAGCGGACAGTGTTTCGGTAAGTCTGATCGTAGCGGTTATTGCAGCTGCGTTGGTGGGATTTTGTGGAAAACAGCAGCTGAAGTATGCAAGGGAATTTCAGAAGAGAATACGGATGAAGAAACGTTGGGTATCCAGGCAGGAGAAACTCAGATGCAGTAAAGAAAATCTCAGACAGGACTATGATGAGAAAGAAACAGAACTTTGTAACCTTAAGGAAGAATACCGGGAATACGAAGAAAATTCTTTTCTGCTTACATCGGAAGAGCGGGAGGTACAGGCTCTGAATATGGCGATGGAAACCATAGAGAGAATGTCAGGAAATATTCATCTTCAGGTGGGACGAAAGCTGCAGATACGTACTTCTCAGATTTTGAGTGAGATTACAGATGGTGAATATCAGGACGTACAGATGGATGCGGCATCCCACATGACAGTAACTACCGGGAACGGAGTGGAAGCACTGGAATGTCTCAGCCGCGGCACTCTGGAGCTGATTTATTTTGCCATGCGCATGGCTGCAGGAGAGCTTCTGTGTCAGGAAGAAAGTCTGCCGGTGATACTGGATGATATCTTTGGGATGTATGAAGAAGAAGATCTTGAGGCAGTTCTTGGATGGATGTATAAGGAGAAAAAGCAGGTTATCATCAGTACCTGCAGTAAACGCGAGATGGAACTTCTGGACAGGGAGGGGATCCCTTATGGGAAGCAAATTATTTCCTGAATTTTTAACCAAATCAAGTAAGTCCCCTGCGGAGGTTGCGAAAAGCAATAAGCAGTGGGTGGGACTTGCTTGTATCAAGAGAAGTGTAAGCTCTTTCTGATAAACTGCGAAGCAATTATTCATTGTAGAGCTGCATAGCGAAGCGGATCGCATTATATATAACAAAAAGAGAGATTTCATGTTCTGCAGGAATTTCGGATGAAACAGCCGGAACAGAACATGAAATCTCTTTTTATAAATTTTACAGAAGTTATTTATTTCTCATCATACTGAGCCATGTAATTGCTTACGCAGTGGTTGATCCTGTCAACCGGATTGAGCAGGTAGCTTACAGACTGATCATGATTAAGAGTATCAATGATCAGGGCGATATATTTACTCATATCACAGGAAATGTAGTAATCTTTTGCAAGAAGCTCAGGAGACTGATAGATTAGGTTTGTAGTGAGCAGTTTGTCAAACACTCCTGCCTTATGAGCCTCATCAAATTTCTCGAGTCCGTTTGTAAACAGTCCGAAAGTAGAGCAGATATAAATTCTGCCTGCTCCTCTTTCCTTGAGGAGAGAAGAAATCTTAAGAACTGTATCACCGGAAGAAATCATATCATCGATCAGGATCATATCTTTGCCCTTAAGGTTTGGACCGAGGAATTCGTAAGCTGCGATTGGGTGACGTCCATTGATTCTCTTGGAGTAATCCAGACGTTTGTAATACATACCCATATCAACACCAAGGATATTGGCAAGATAGATTGCGCGGTTCATGCTTCCCTCATCAGGGCTGATGATCATGAAATGATCGTTGTCGATGTGAAGTCCTTTCTCATGATTGAGAAGAGCTTTGATAAACTGATAGGATGGCTGTATAGTCTCAAATCCATGCAGAGGTGTTGCATTCTGCACGCGCGCGTCATGTGCGTCAAAAGTGATGATGTTTTCCACACCCATACTTACAAGCTCCTGAAGTGCTGTTGCACAGTCCAGGGATTCTCTGCCGCTGCGGATATTCTGGCGGCTTTCGTACAGATAAGGCATGATCACGTTTACTCTGCGGGCTTTGCCGCCGATTGCGCCGATCACACGTTTCAGATCCTGAAAATGGTCATCAGGAGACATAAGATTCTCGTATGGTCCGATGCTGTAGGTAAGACTGTAGTTACATACATCAACCATCAGATAGATATCGTCACCACGTACAGATTCCATGATCGTACATTTCGCCTCACCGGAACCGAAACGTGCTGTCTGGACCGGTATCAGATAGGACTCTCTCTGATAACCCTCAAATGCAAAAGAATCAAGCTCTTCGTGGCTGCGCTCTTTACGCCACTGTATCAGCCATTCATTTACTTTTTCACCCAGATCCTTACAGCTGATCAGAGGGATCAGACCAAGTCTGCCCACCGGAAGTGTAGTTAAATCTTTAGTTGTTGCCTGTGCCATGTTTTATTTTCCTCCTAAAAAAATTTTCTGTATACGGATATCCTTTCCTTCCAGCTTCACCATACGGTAGTTGCTGGCGATTCTCGAAAAGGTTCGTTCGGAATAAGTATCCGAGAAATTTTCCAGTTTCAGATTTGTTGATATGATCGTAGACTTCCTGCGCATGATGCGTTCATTTATGCACAAAAACAACTGGGAAGAGACAAAGCTGTTTGTAAGTTCAGTTCCCAGGTCGTCGATGATCAGCAGATCGCTGTCAAATACAAATTCCTGTCCTTCTGTTTTATCTCTGGAGAATTTGGAGTCTGCCAGCAGTTCAAACAGATCAAATGCGGAAAAGTACATAACGCAATGTGCTGATTCCAGAAGATCATGAGCAATACAGTGAGAAAGAAAAGTCTTACCCACACCGGTATCACCGTAAAGAAACAGATTCTCAAAGGAACTGTCAAAATTTCTCACAAAACCTCTGGCAATATCATAAGCTCTCCGGGCCGTCTCTCTTTCTGTCAGTCCGGTAGCTTCGTTCTTCATTGTATCAGAATAATAATCAAAAGAAAAGTGGTCAAAGTTTTCTTTTTTGAGAATTTCTTTTAAATTGGACTGCGTATAGAGCAGTTCTATCTCTGCTTTCTTAAAACAGGTACATTTTTGGCTTCCGACGTAACCGGTATCCTGACAGACCGGACACTTATATGGAAGTTCCAGATAATCCTCCGGATATGAGTTACATACCAGCAGGGCATTGCGCTCCTGGGACAGAAGAGAGATTGCAGCTTTAAGGTCCTCAAGACCTGATGATTCTCCGCTTAAGAGTGCTCTTGCTTTTTTGGCGCTTAAGGTGGCAACCTCTTCATCTATTTCGTGGATGCGCGGGATTTTTTTATAAATCTCCTGAGTACGCTCCTCCAGAATACGTCTGTTCTGAGACTGGGTCTTGCTGTATTCCCGCATGATCGTATCATACTGATAATTCTGTAAAGGCATGACTTCACACCCTTTCGTTTGTTTTTTTGTAGCTGTTCAGTGACTTTCAGACGATTATGTCACTGCCGTTACTGATTCAGCAATTTCTTTTCATATTCGTTAAAGTCGTACTGTCGCTGATGGAAATTGTTAAACCGGTTTGATGCAGCCGGTTTGGAAGCTGCTTTTCGCTGGGGATTCTTTTCCAGCTTCTGGCGCTGATGCTGAGCATCGAGGAGCCGGACATCTGCAAGTGTACGGACATTTTTATCTTTCCATCCGGAAAGGATTTTATCTGCATACTGGAAACTTGGCTGTCCGGTAGAGAGAACTGTACGGCTGCAGGCTTCCTGGATGATATCCATGGTAAAACCATAATCATTCAGCCAAGTGTTCATAAGAGAAATCTCTGTATCTACCGGATTTCGTCCGCTGATTCCCATTGATTTAAAAATAGTAAAGTATTCTTTGGCATAACGGGAATTTGCCTCTTTTGCCATGGTGACAGTGGTGATTCCCTCATCTGCCCAGGCAAGAGCAACGGTTTCTATGTAACGCATACTCTTATGCCCGCGGCTGACACTGTATTCGATCAGGTACTCGATCAGATCAGGCGAGAATTTCAGCTCATCATAGAAAAACAGGATCTTTTTCATCTCGGTAGGAGTGAGCGTTTTGCCGAGATACTGTTCTGCGATATAGAGGAGCTGTACGATCTCATCATTTTGCTTTAATTCTTTTACACGGTCAGGAGACAGTGCAGTGGCTGAGTTGGTGGTCTGCTTCACAGGCTGTGCCGGTGCAGAAGAAGTACGGGTTTCTGTTTTTGTAACAGGGGCTGTCGAAACGGGTGTGTCGGAAGCAGCAGATTTTACAGGTGGTACATTCAATATGATATCTGCTATATCTTCGTTATTTCTGTAGGTTAAAGTAAGGAGTTTCTCTTTCTCCCAGTATTTCAGAGCGCGGATAATGTCACGTTCTGTACAGAAGAAATGATCAGCCATCTGCTCCAGACTGAAGGGTACAGAGGTGTCAGAAAGAAGCCTCAGAAGATAGATATATACTTTTACAAATTCTCCATTGGCCCCAGGCATATAGTTGTCTATGAAATTGTTGGTTAATACAGTTACTTCCGCATTGCGGGAATTCTGTAAAGTGATCATAGCCATGAATTTCCACTCTCTTTCATAATAATAAGATGTTAGGGTCAAAAGGTATTTTGCCCCTAACCTGATATCCACGAATTGCTCCGCTGCAAAGCAGCTCCCACAATTCTCAAACATTCGAAATCCGCTGATTTACTGCGTAAATCGCTACTTTCTCATGTTTGGCGGGTCCCAAGTTCAAAAGTCTTATCGTGCAAGCACGAACGACTTTTTGACCTTTTGACCCTGATATTATAAAATTCTGCTATAAGTATATCACAAAACAATACCATAGATTTACAATTCGTGTCATTTTCTGTCGTTTCGTGACAGAATTATTGAAAAAATTTCTGACTTTTTTATAATGAGGATAACAAATGGGAGTACATCAAATGGAAGAGGAGGGATGTCGTGTATTGTATTGCCATATTGACTGATCAGGAACAGGAAGGACAGAACTGTGCGGAATATATCAGGAATTACTGTACAGAAAAGAAAGTTTTTTCCATTGATTGAAATCTATCAGAATCAGGAACAGTTTTTTTGGGCGGATACGAAAAACAGTACCGGCAGTGGTGTTTCTTGCATTGCCAGGTGTGTCTGGGCTGAATGCGGCAGAACATCTCCGTTCCCTGTATCCGAAATGTGGGATTATCTGGTGCAGTGATCTTGATTTTTCGCTTCATGCGTTCAGGATGCGGATAGAATAATTTTTTTATGAAACCTGTGGAAGAGCAGAAAATAAAAGAAGGACTCTCCATCTGGTTTGAACGCAGAAATGTAATATGACAAAAACACTCAGGAGGAAAACAATTATGAAGAAAAGAGCTTTAATTCTTGCAATGATCGCTTTTATAGCAGCTACAACATCTGAACCGTCAATAAATATGGTACGTGCAGAGGAAACACAGGTAGAAGAAACACAGACAGAGGAAAATGCAGGTCAGACATCAGAACTGCCTATAAAGACACTTACACCGAAGGTTATGGATGTGAATCCTTATATGGCAGCAAGTGATTCCAATATTCATCATGACTGCTATAATACAGATTCAACAGATGAGGTATTGCCTGTTGATATTTATTCTGAGATCAATGTTTCTTATGAAAAAGTTAATCCTAATGCTTCCCCGGCAGTCTTTTTTGATTCCTATGGACATTCTGTGGTTCCGCTTCTGGGTGGCCTGGCGATCCGTGATATTAATGCAGATGAGGCACAGACTTTGGGCTATTTTTCACCAAAACAGCATGACAATGGAAGCTATCTGATACAGAGTTCATATTCTTTTGTAGATGAGAGCAATCGCATTGTGTGTCCGACGAACGATAATCGGGTACTTATGCTTAAGGCTACAGATGAGGAGGGAAATGTACTTCCGGAATTTGAGAAGGTTCTGGATATTGACATTAAAGCGGCAGCAGAGGCAGCGCTTGGAAAAACACTGGATCAGAATCTGTTATCTGTAGTTTTTGATTATGAGGGAAATCTCTGGTTTGCAACAGGAGGCTTCCGTATATATCCCGACAGAAAACAGCAGGGAACCTTTGGCTATGTTTCACGTGCAGCTATCGATAAGATCCTGAATGGAGAAGATGTGGATCTGTCAGATGCAGTGTTTGTATATGAACTGGAGCCGGGAGAGGGTGCAGAGAATGGTATTGCGGCATCTAAGGAGGGTGCGGTCATTCTGACAAATCTGAAGTGTTATCTGCTCCAGGCAGATAATGGTGTGAAAAAAGTCTGGGAAACTTCCTATAAAAGTGTGGGTGCCAAGGAAAGCAAAGAAGGCGATGAGACGACAGGTGGCGGTCTTGCATGGGGAGGTGGATGTTCCCCGTCTCTGACCAAAGATCTGGTTATGTTTACAGACAATCAGGATCCGGTAAATCTTATTGCGGTGGATATGAAAACAGGAGAACAGGTTGCGAGTATGCCTGTTATAGATGAGCTTCCGGAAGGTACACAGGTGTCTGTGGAAAATTCTGCAATTGTATATGATGATGGAGAGGGAACAGTAAGCACGATCGTATGTAACTGGTTTGGTGCAGGAAGTGCGAAGCTTGGAGAAGCAGATAATGATTCCTCAATACAAAGCTATGAGAATATTTATGATGTGGGCTGGCTGAGACAGGGCAATAAAATGATCGCGCCGGGTATAGAACGTGTGGATACAGTTAAGACGGAGGACGGATATGAGATGAAGAGTATCTGGTGCAGAAGTGATCTGTCTGACACTTCCATGATGAAGCTGTCCACTGCAACAGGATATATTTACGGATATGTTCAGGATATGGAAACTGGTATGTGGCAGTATATCATGCTTGAATTTTGAGACAGGTGAGACTGCACTTTACCATGGATATTTCTGACAAACCGGGATACAATAACATGGCTATCGGTATGTATGCCGGGAATAGCGGAAATTCACTTTACTGTCCGACCGGTTATCTGGAACTTCTGAGACTTCAGGACAGGTTTGTATATCTGCCGGGAAATGCCTTACCGCAAGGTGGATCTGGATCAGGCAATGCGCAATGTGTTAAGCCAGGAGAAATTTGCAGCAGACGGCGGCCAGGAGAGGTGGAAGGATGGCTGAACACGATCACAATTGAGAATGTACATCCGAATACGACCGTTGCAATACGTATGAAAGGAATCTCAGGGGAAACAGGTTCTATGAAGCTGTATGCATATGGCGCAGATGGTACCTTGAAAGAAGTTCCGGCAGAGAAATGGCATATCCAGACAGAAGATGGTGAAACACCGGATACATTATCCGAAGGCGTACTGTATGAGGTACACATGACTGTGGAAGATGGTGGTGACTTTGATCTCAGTGAAACGGAAAAGAGATTAAGATATCCGCTGTTCTGGGAATCTGAAGGAGATTCGATACAATAATATAACCTTGACTTTCCTGATTTTTGGGTAGCTGTTTACGGCAGCTCTTCAAAATTTTTTTTCAAAAAAAATTTGATTTTCAGGTGAGAGTTTTTCGGTTTTTTTGTACCTATATAAGTGAAAGACTTTTTAGACTGATTTTTTGGGAAGGAGGTTGGAAGGCATGTACGATACAGAAAAGCGTATCGAATTGGTAAAAAAGCGAATGCATGAATACCACCGCCGCCAGGAGCGGCGCGCAGTCTGCCGGCTGTCTGTTCTGTGTACCCTGTTATTCCTGTCTCTTGTGGGAGCAATGGGGATAATGCAAAGCCAGCCAATAAACGTTACGGGAATGTACGGCACAATTCTGCTGCATGAGGACGCAGGCGGCTATGTGTTGGTGGCTGTCATTTCCTTTACTGTGGCAGTCGTGATTACCGCATTATGTATCAAATTCAGAAAAAGAGGACAAAAGAGTCAAGACGCAGAAGATCATGTATAAAGAAAGGAAAGGTGGAAAGCATGAGGAAAAAGTTATTAGCCGGGATTCTGGCACTTGCATTGTGTTCTACAAATATGCCCCCCCAGACCATATTTGCGGAAGAATTTACTTCCGGAAATCAGGATGTAGTGTCTGAGGAAGAAACTCCGGAGATTTTTACCAATGAGGAGCTGGAAGCGGCAGGAGAGACAGATGAGGAACTGTCTGTATTCAGTTCAGAAGAGGTTCCTGAATTTAATGATGCCCCCGATGAGGCAATGGCTGCTGCGGAAAATGAACAAGCTGGAGAAATTGATTTAACTACGAGCAATAAAGTTGTGAATGGAGTTTATACTATAAGTTCGGCAGGAGATCACAAATTCATATGTAGCCAGGAAACAGGAAATAGAATTGTGGTTGATGGAGCAAATATTTCGGCGAAAGACAAAATCAACATTTATCTTATTAACGTAAGTATCAATACAAGTGTTGATTCGGCACTGCGAATAATGAGAAATGTGGAGGCTGCAGTCACTATCCATTTAACAGGCACAAATAGTCTTATAACAAAGGATAACAGGTGTGCCGGTTTACAGAAAGATAACAAAGCTCAGCTTATAATAAAAACCAATAATTCAGACGCTACTGCAGGAATCTTAAATGCTCGTAGTATCGATGGGGATGGCGCCGGAATTGGTGGCGGCTATTACGGCACCGGCTCTTGCAGTAATATTATTATTGATAGTTGTTCTGTAATTGCTAGTTCTAAGTATGGTGCTGGAATTGGTGGCAGCAAGCAACGCGCTGGCAGTGATATTACCATTAAGAGTAGTTCTGTAACTGCTAGTTCTACGGATGGTGCCGGAATTGGTGGCGGCGGTTACGGCGGCAGTGGCAGTGATATTACCATTAAGAGTAGTTCTGTAACTGCTAGTTCTACGGATGGTGCCGGAATTGGTGGCGGCAGTTACGGCGGCAGTGGCAGTGATATTACCATTAATGGCGGCTCGGTAAAAGCCTCTTCTGTATCCGGTTCCCCAACAAACGAAGGGAAAGAGGTTTACTGTTGTACTATTGAAAATCCCGAAAATGCGAACGTAACAATCAAAACTGGAACAGGTTCTAGGGTATGGAATTGGAAGCCTGTAAACCATTCCTCTCTCGACCCTGATGACACTAATCTGTATGTTTGGCTACCCAAGCTCGAAAGCAATTCTACAAACAGCTATTTGATTATACTTGCCCCAGAAAACAGTTCAGAATTTCGAACACGGAATTATTCATTCGACACCGTTACCAACACATTTAAAGCTGCTCAAGTTGTTAATGATTTTATATTTAAGTCCCCTGTAAATCTTATTTACGATGGTCAGCCTAAAGAAGCCTCATTGAAGTTTAAATTTAAACCTACACATGAAAATAACAGAAAAATCTCATTGGTATATTATAAAGGTAACTACAATGATATCAATGAGAACACTCAACCACTCCAAGGTGTTCCTGTAAATGCAGGCACATATACCGTAAAGGCTGAGATAGAGGCAAGTAAATCCTATTTTGCACATAAAGGATTAGTAAGTCCAAAATGGACATTTACTATTGAAAAAGCCCCTGTAGCACCAGGAGCAGATTCTAATGAAACTCCTATATTCGTTCTATGGTCCTGTAAAAAGATCAGAGACATTTACCAATCCTTTTTCGGCTGACTGGAAATGGGATAACAATGTTAATCCTGATCAGGAATTACAAGTTGGAAAACCCATTACAGCTACCGCAAATTTACAATGGCGACGATAAGGGGAATTACGAAAAAGAATCTATTAACTTACACAATCATCAGAAGTCAATGCACGCACGAACACACCGCCGGACGTTATTACTCCTCTCCATCCTGTACTTCCAGCGGGTATAGCGGAGATACCTACTGCACAGACTGTAATGAAACACTTTCCTATGGTTATACCATTTCCGCATACGGCCATGACTATGACAACGGCGTTATCACTACAGAACCAACTACAGAAACTGACGGAATCATAACTTACACCTGTAAACGATGCAAACATCAGGATACAAAAAACCTCGGAAAACTTGGTGACGGGGAACCTTACATTGAGGGAAGTTTCCAGAAGAAAAGCTGGGATACTGTTAATGATCTGATCAAGACATCCAAAGAAAAAGATACCATCTCCATTATCATGAATGGTGCCAGGACACTTCCTGCTTCCGTTTTATCCGGGATAAAAGGAAAAGATATTTCCCTGAATCTTGATATGGAGAATGGTTTCATCTGGAAGATCAACGGTACTTCCATTACAGCAGAAACACCTGCAGATACCGATCTTTCTGTTACAAACACAGCAGAATATATCCCGGCAGCGTTATACAGCCTGATCTCCACAAACCAGAATGATTTCGGTTTCCATCTTGGAAGAAGCGGAGCTTTTGATTTCCCGGCTGTGCTTTCTGTAAAAGCAGATGCCTCCTGTGCAGGACTTATGGCAAATCTGTTCTGGTATGATGTTGAGAATGGGGTTCTGCAGTGTATCCAGACTGTAACTGTAGGCGGTGCATTTGAGCGCAGTATTCCATATGCTGACTTTACCCTTTCCAAAGGACAGGATTATTTCATAGCATTTGGTACAGAATCTCTCAATGGCAGAGTCATTCACACAGACGGAAGTATCACAGATGAAAACGGTGCATACCTGCGACCTGCCAACACAAAGATTTCCAGCCATTCCATTGACAGAAACAAGCTTACTGTCAAACTTTCCAAAGGATGTGCAGGTGCTCAGGGTTATGACTTCGTGATCAGCAGGAAATCAGATATGCTCCAGACCGGTAAATTCAGCAAAACAGTTTCCTCAACCGGCAAGCCACAGGCATCTTTCAGATATCTGGCAAAAGGTACCTGGTATGTGGCAGCCCGAAGCTGGGTTCTGGATGCACAGGGCAATAAGGTCTATGGTTCCTGGACAAAGGTTAAAAAGATCAAGATCACAGTTGTCACACCAC
>ENA-OQDL01000607-OQDL01000607.1-human-gut-metagenome-genome-assembly--contig:-NODE-607-length-22042-cov-5.033949_pt1 | contig 22042 bp, 24 predicted proteins | sample MGYA00242782_ERZ504609 | MGnify/ENA primary metagenome ERZ504609 (study PRJEB26092, sample SAMD00036320) | human gut metagenome | host: Homo sapiens | study: EMG produced TPA metagenomics assembly of... | reverse complement strand
TAGAGCGTGTTTGAAGATTGTGGAAATGATTTTTCAAGCACGCTCTAATCTATAACCGAAATTTAGTTTTTCATTTATAGCAGTTCCATAAAATAATGAACGCACAATTATTCAAATATAACAGGGTACATCTGCAATTTAAGATATCAATCCTCTGTAAATGCATTATAATTATATACCTACTGTTCTGTCAGCCTTTAACCAAACTGCTTCTTTTTCTTCATGGGTAACAAAGATCAATGTCTTTCTCTCAGTCTTTTTCAAAATATAATCAATTGTTTTTGCTCTGGTTTTTTCATCAAGACCTCTGAGAGGTTCATCCATGATCACACAATCTGATTCTGCCAGCAATGCCCTCAGGATAGATACTCTCCTGCGCATTCCCCCACTCAGTTCGCGAACCGGTTTCTGCCATACCTCAGTAAGCGCAACTGCTTTATATGCCTCCTCCAGTTCTCTGTCTGATATTGTTTTTGTGCATACCAGTCTTATATTGGAAGCAGCGCTCAGATTTTCACACAGACGATCTTCCTGAAATACTGCACTGAGCTTCCTGTCACTTATCCCTTCTATTTTCCCCCTTATCAGGAACATCCAGTCTCAGAAGAAGCTGGATCAGTGTTGTTTTTCCAGAGCCGGATCTTCCTCTGATACAAGTGGTTTTCCCTTCCGGAAAAACACAGGACAAGTCTCGCAGTACCTGCTGCTCTCCGTATGCTTTACTGACATGATCTACCTTTATATCCATATCTTTTCTCCGCCTGTAACATACCTCGTAAATAATACATTTAAGAGGATTATCATAAATCAAAATTTCTATTATCTATGTTCTATCATATAAACTATCCTGCTTACAATTCCAAGAAAACACTTTTCAAATACAAAACTGATCACAATGATCACAATCGTCCACGCAAAAAGATCAGGAGTATTCAGGTATATTTTTGCATTATACAGCTTCTCTCCAATAGAACCTGAGGGTACTCCGATAACCTCTGCTGCCACTCCTGCTTTCCAGCACATCCCAAGTGAAAGTCTGCATGCAGAGAGAAAATAAGGCAGTACCTGCGATACATAAATATACCTGATCTGTCTTCTGAGATTCACACGAAATACTTTTGCCATTTCCAGTATCTTCCTGTCCGTCTGTCGTATTCCTTCAAGGATATTTGTATATATCACCGGCAGAACCATAAGAAAGGAAATAAAAACTGACAGATTTCTCGAAGGAATCCATATCAGGCACAAAATAATAAAGGATGCCACAGGTGTAGATTTGACCACTGCGATCACAGGTGCTATCAGGATTTCCACTGTTTTTGACCAATATGCCAATATTGCCAGAAAGATTCCCAGAAACACAGCCAGAAGAAATCCTGTCACAATGCGTACAAAACTAAATCCAACAGAATACCAGAAATTTCTGCTGAAAATCAGTTCAAAAAGCTTTTGGACAACAGAAACAGGAGACGCCAGAAGGATCTCCTGTTTCAGATACATACTCGCAAACTGCCAGATTGCAATCCAGAAAAGCACTGCTAATATACGAATTCCTGTATATTTCGTTCCATTGTCAGTTTTTGCTCTATCGTTTGTAATAGAATGCATCATCCGGCAACTGTCCTCCTATAATCTCAGGATTCTGATCATCCAGAGTTGCCAGATATCCTGAAAGCATGGTTTTCATCTCATCGCCTTCAATAAACACAATACTGCAGTCAGGGATTGCTTTCTGTGCAACTTCTTTTGCAATAATATCATGATCTCCTATGATCTGGGCCGCAGCTTCTGTGTCACTGTTGACAAAATCTACAGATTCTTTATAAGCATCCATAAAATCATTTACTTTATCTGCATGATCCTGAACAAACTCATTGTTTGCGATCACAACTCCTGTCACAAGTTTACTTCCGTCATCCATGGAATCTTCCCACAGTTTGTTCAGATCCAGGGCAACCTTCAGCTTATCGTTTTTCATCAGCGCTGTAGTTACAAAAGGCTGCGGAAGAAGTCCGACTGCTGTCTGATCCTGCACAAGTGCGGAAACTACCTCTGCGTGCTCAGATTTAAATTCAACAGTCGCATCTTTTTCAGGGTCGATTCCATTCGCTTTAAGAACAGAGTTCAGGGCATATTCCGGAGTTGCACCCTTTCCACTGGCATAAATGGTCTTTCCCTTAAGATCCTCCACAGATTTTACACTGTCTCCATTCTCTACAAGATAGAGAACACCCAACGTATTGACCGCCAGGACACTGACATCCTTATCTGTCTTCTGATACAACGTTGCTGCCAGATTTGCCGGAACAGCTGCAATATCAAGCTTGTCCTGTACTACCATCGGAACAATCTCATCCGGAGATGCAGCAATCGTAAAATCGTATCCGTCTTCATCAAGAAGCTGCGCCATTCCCATTGCTGTCGGACCTTTCAGGGCGCCTATCCGGACAGCATCCGAAGATGATCCTTCGGATGCCCATACGCTGACCTCTCCAGTGTTACCGGTCAATCCTGCACAGATACACAAAGCCATTGCACAAATCATCAATTTTCTTTTCATTTTACTCAACATCCTTTCTTTATTTAAGAATTTAAAAATCATTTACAGCAGTTCAGAAAAATAATACAAATAAGGCGCAAAACTCTGTCTTTATGTCCCTGATTTCAAATCTGCCAGTATTTTTCTTAATTTACTTCCATAATCCTTTCCTGCAGCCCAGCCGCCGCCATAAGGATTTTCCTGGATTCCCAGCCATTCCACGTAAGGCGCCGTCTCTCTTGTCACGTAATCGAAGCGTTCATCTACACATTCCTGATTCAGGGAATCTGTGGAGGCGTAGGCTTTGAGATGCTGAACCTGAGCACGGATTCCTGTTCTTACATCAGGAAATGCGATTCCTTTGACCCCACCTCCGGTTGTTCCAAGACCTGCGAAATTAAACTGGTCGATTCCCACATCACCGCCGAAACTCAACCATCCGGTTTCCAGCATTGCCTGCGCAAAGACTACTTCGCCACGTACATTCTCGGCATTTGCCTCCTCTACAATAATGTTACAGAAGGTATCTATATCAGATGCTCCGCCGCCACTGAGTTCTTCAGATGGGTAAGTGCATCCCTGATTGTTGTATAATGAACACATTTCATCAACGGAAACAGTTGTTCCGCCCATAATCGTGTAGTATCCATAGGTATTATCTGTCGGGTCTTCATCGGAGATAACTTCTTCTCCGCTATTTTCTGCATTTTCGAGATATTTGGGTTTGGAGATCTGGCCCTCTCCTGAATGGTCAGTTTCCTGACTGTTTTTTTCTGTACTATCAGTTGTTTTAGCTATTGTATCGTCATCTGGGGTATTTGCAGCATCGTCTGCCGCGCTGTTTTCTGTATCAGTGGACGCTGTCCCTTCACTGGCACTTACTAAAGCAGGTGCCCCGAACATCAGGGCACCTGTCATTGTCATAAGCAGCCAGAAATTTTTTCCCAGCACTTTTTTCATCTTATGCGTTTACCTTTCTCATTGCAGCTTCTACCACATGACCAACCAGTACAGAAGTTGTTACACTTCCAACACCGCCAGGTACAGGTGTAATAGCATCTACGATAGGCTCTACTGCTGCGTAATCAACATCACCGCAGAGTTTACCTTCTGCATTTACGTTGATACCTACATCGATGATTGTCTGACCTTCTTTTACATATTCGGCACCAACAACACCGGCGCGGCCTGCTGCTACAATAATGATATCTGCTTCACGTGCTACAGACGGCATATCTACAGTTCTTGTGTGGCAGATTGTAACAGTTGCGTTCTTTTTAACCAGCATCATTGCTGCAGGTTTACCAACAACAAGGCTTCTTCCGATCACTACTGCCTTTTTGCCTGTGCAGTCGATTCCATAATGATCAAGGATTTCCATACAAGCCTGTGGTGTACATGGCGGGAAACCGATTTTCTTACCTGTGAATACACCGGACATGGAAAGGTCTGTCATACAGTCAACGTCTTTTTCAGGAGCAAGTGCGTTTTCGATCACTGCCTGATCCAGATGTTTTGGAAGCGGACGGAATAATAATACGCCGTGAATGCTGTCATCTTTGTTTACTTTATCGATAGTTGCAAGAAGCTCTTCCTGAGCAACGTCCTCCGGAAGTAAAATCTTTTCACATGCAACACCTAAAGTTTCGCAACGTTTTGTTGCTCCTCTTTCATAGGATATATCGCTTGGGTTTTCACCAACACGAATAATGCAGAGGGTAGGATTTACTCCTTTTCCCTGAAGCTCTGCTACGTTTGCTTTGATTTTCTCGTTTAATGCTGCTGTTACTTCTTTACCTAATAACTGCTTAGCCATTTGTCGTTCCCTCCGAAATTATACGTTATTATTCTATACTGTATCTGAATGATTTCAGCATAATCGCCTCATAAATCATATGCACTCTGTAAAAATTACATCTAATAAATAACTTTACACTTTGTTAAAAGAGACGGAAAACAATACAGAAATTTCTATTTTATTTACTATTATTTCAGTCTGCCAAGTACGCTGTTGAATGTGTCATCTGCGATCTTTGTATATTTCTCAAGCATCGCATCTGCTTTTCTGTTTAATTCTTCTGCATACTCTCTGTCAGCCATGGATTTTGTGTTAATGTATACGTTCAGGCTGGCACCCTGTAATGCTGCTTTACAGAAAGCTGCACCAACGCCTGCATCACTGATGGCAAGCTTAGAGCCTTTTGCACCGAATTCTACGATCAGTTCAATTGCTTCACAGCATTTCTCCATGATCTCCATTGGTACAGAGCAGGCATCTTTTAATACGATCTCCATAACTCTGGCTTTCTCAGCTTTCTCTTCTTCTGTTTCCTTTGGCATTCCATATGCCTTTGATAATGGCTCGAATACTTCTGCATCACGCTCGATCAGACGAAGGAAATCCTTCTGTAACTGATCGCATTTTGCTTTTAATTCGTACATTTCGTCTTCAACATCCGCATATTTCTTTTTTCCTACAGTAAGGCTTCCTACCATATTTCCAAGAGCAGTTCCTACTGCACCAACTAATGCAGACGCACCGCCGCCGCCCGGAACCGGAGCCTTGGATGCCAGAACTTCAACGAATTCTGTACATGTACTTGTTGAAAATCCCATTTTTTCTCCCTCTTTCTTTCTGTTTATATTTACTTATTTGACTCTGATATCTGCGGATTATCCTGCAACCTCTATAATCCTGATATCATTTGTCATTTCTGAACGCATTTCAGGTATGCTTTCAGTGAACCGATGATCACATCTCCCATAACAGCCATATCCTCTGCCTGAAAAGAAACAGGGAAGTTGTCAGAAAAGAGAATCTGTGAAGACGGTGGAAATTCATCATCGCCTTCCCAGAGGATCATCTGCACTTTGTATTCCGGGAAAATCTCCACTTCATAAGCAATATCACCATGCTTTACAGCAACTGCCTTGATATGCTCCATAATTGCTTTGAAATCTCCCAGACGATTTCCATAGGAAAATGCCAGACGTTTGATGCATCTGCCGTCAAACTGCCTTAAATATACCTCGCCCCATGGCATCTCACGATATGTTTTAAATTTTCCGGAGCTCTCAGATTTCACACCGTTTAAAAGAAAACGGATGGTCAGGATCCTGGCATAGATCATGTTCTCCAGTGGATAAAAGCCTTTATCATCCGGAGTATGTGTTACTTCAAAATCCGGCCATGTGATCTGATACTGTGTTCCAAGAAAAGTTAAAGTCAGTTTTTGGGTTTCTTCATCGTAAGGAATAGACAATCTGGAAGCGATCTCCTTCGGGTCTGCAGCTGCAAACTCCTGAGTGTAATGCTCCCACGGCATTCTTTCCTTACTGTCTTTTTCATAATTTAAGTCATTTAAACTAAATGCCATATAAATCTCCATAAACAAGACAGATCAAAGGGATCCAAAGATCTGTCCTGTTATTTTATTTCTCTAGATATTCATAATTTCTCATATAGAAATTACTGAAATTCATCAGCGGTTCTGAACCTCTTCCATTACAGTCGGGAACATACTTGTATCTGTATGAGGAATAAAACATGCACCTACAAATTCATCCATATAGATCGGTACTGTAGAAAGTTCCATATATGTCATATTTGCAGCAAGTTCATAAGTCTTCTTCTCTGCCGGTGTTGACAGAAGCATCAGATAGGCACCTGTCAGAGAAGAGTTACCAATGTAGTGGAATTTCTCGATGGGGATATCCGGGAACATACCGATGTTGACTGCATTCTGCATGTTGATACCGCTTCCGATACCGCCTGCAACATACACATCATCGATCATGCTCACATCGAAGTCCAGAGAAGTAAGCATTGTACGGATTGCTGAGAAGATGGCACCTTTGGCACGGATGAAGTTGTCAATATCAACTTCTGTAATCTCAACATCCTTTACAGAACCTGCCTCTTCCTCAAATGCAAGGATATAGCTGCCCATTCCGTATTTGTCATGTTTGATTCTCTTTCCTTCACGGATAAATTTACCCTTGGGGTTGATGATTCCGCAGATATAAAGTTCACTGATCACATCGATAATACCGGATCCACATAAACCTACAGGTTTCGTTCCCGGATCACCTACAATCTTGTAGGTAGGCTCCATAGTCTCTTTGTCAATGGTACATGCTTCGATAGCTCCGTCTGTGGCACGCATACCACAGCTGATGTCACCACCCTCAAAGGCAGGACCTGCTGAACATGCACAGCTCATCATAAAGTCTGAGTTTCCAAATACAAGCTCTCCATTTGTACCAAGGTCGATAAACAGTGAGAATTCGGGCCTGTTCCAAATCTGGCTGACCAGAGTTCCGGCTGTGATATCGCCGCCTACATAGCTTCCGATATTCGGCGCCATAATAATATGAGCATCTTTATTGATATCAACTCCCACATCAGAAGCAAAAAGGGAATTGGTCTTAAAGAATGCAGGGATATAAGGCTCTGTACGCAACGGATCCGCATTGATTCCTGCAAACAGATGATTCATAGTTGTATTGGATGCCACACACATCCTGTAGATATGGTCTTTGGGAAATTTTGCACTCTTGCACATTTCGTGGATCATTGGATTGATAGTCTCCTTGATCACCGCATCCTGCAATTTTTTCTGACCCCCGGGTTTCTGTGATTCCACGATTCGGTTTATTACATCTGCACCAAAACGGATCTGTCCGTTTCCGGCAGAACTTTTTGCCAGAATTTCTCCATTCTCCATATTGATCAGTACAGCAGAAACTGTAGTTGTACCGATATCAATTGCCAAACCTCCGATGATCACATCCTCGTCTTTACCAAATATATCATAGACATACATATCGTCAGAAGTAGCGCGGATCACACATTTCACTGCAAAATTGTTCTCTCTCAGTACATCAGGGAGTTTTTTCAGGACTACATATGGTATCCGTACTCTGTTGATATTTAAATATTTCCGCAATGCACGTGTCAGTCTCTCATTGTCCGGCATAGTATCATCCAGAGAGGGAACGTCCATCAGCACATCCACAACCTCCAGACTATTTTTCAGTTCAATGCCTGCCAGCTGTATATCACTCTTGGCATTTTCAAAAATGGCTATTTCCTCTTTCGAACTTAAATCAGCTACTTTCATTCTGCTCTTATAGGCAGATGCAATATCAGGTACCAGCACATTGACGTCCGCACTGATCTTGCTGCAGCAAGACAGACGCCATCCCGCCTGATATTCTTCGTCAGAAATATGTAATGTCTTTTTGCTTTCCAGTTCTCCGCTCTTTAACTGGACACGACATTTTCCGCAGGCTCCGTTTCCGGAACATGGTGCATCAATAGCCACATTGGCACTTCGTGCAACCTCCAGTAAATTATCCCCCGCATTGGCAAAAGTTTCTACCATACTGCCATCTTCGAATGAAAATGTTACCTTAAACATTCGGCAACCACCTTTCTCATAGTCGTAATAGCCTGTAATAAAACAGGGACCGAAGACCGAAGCCTTCAGCCCCCATAATTATGTATTCATTTATGTCGGTCGAATATTTTATTAGATTTCTCAGCTATACTGATTAGATTTCCAGATAGGAATCTGCATACAGTGTATTGCCTTTGAATACATCACAGGATTTAATAGTTTCCATCAGACGAAGGTCGTTAGGGTTAACGATTGCAGATGTAAGACCATTCATCATAGCCATAGCTACAAGAGCAGAGTCCATGATCGGACGGATATGTTTCGGCATACCGTTACTGTTATTGGAAAGACCACCTGTGGAGTTCAGTCCCATATCAGAGAACATTTTGATTGCTTCAAGAACTTCCATCTGTTTGTCCTGCATTCCTTTTACAACCAGGAATAACGGGTCAAACCACAGATCTTCAGCTTCCATACCAAGAGACATACCTCTTTCAAGCATGTTCTGGCAGTGCATCATACGTTCATCATTGTCTGCTGCTACCATACCGGAAGAGCAAAGTGCGATACAGATGGCATCGTTTGCTGCTGCAAGGTCGATGTTTGTGATTCTGTCACCAGCATCAGCAGAGTTAACGATCGGTTTTCCTTTTGCTCTGTTATATACAGAGATACCAGCTTCAATAGCTTTCTTGTTTGTTGTATCCAGTGCAAGCGGAACATTGTCAAACTCAGACTGAAGGAGCTGTACTGCCCATTTCATCAGATCTTCTCCATCGTTCTCAGCAGGTCCGATGTTTACATCAAGGTAAGTAGCACCAGCGTCAAGCTGCTGTTTTGCTCTTTTGATGATCGGCTCTGGATCTCTTTCTGTAAATGCTTTGTTTACTGCAGGTGCAGTAGTGGAAAGTCTTTCTCCGATTGTTACAAATTTTGCCATAACCGTGTTCTCCTTTTTATTTATTTACACAGGAATAAAACCTGTATGCTTCTTATTAAGAGCCAGACCGGTCAGATGACCGGTCCGGCATGTCATTCCGATCAGATCTGACCGTCAGCCTGCATATCTTTTAAGAATTTAACAAGCTGTACAGCTTCTCTTGGTCCAACGATGATTTCCCATCCAGGAAGTTTTGCTTCAAGGTCACCCTTAAGAACTGCTACCTTACCTGGGATAATAAGCTTTCTGGATTTTACCTTAGGCTCAACATTTTCTTTGATGTAAGCGGAAATGCTGTTGCCGGAGAATTTACCAGCTGCCCAGGATGTCAGTACGGAAAGTCCGCCTGCATCATTGATTACCAGGTTAAGCGGAACACCGGAACGCTCCAGCTCGCCGGATACTACGAAATATGTAAGAGCGAAGTCTACAGTAGTAACTACTACTGCATTCTCATCAGCACCATTTAATGGATAGATGCCTGGCTCAACTTTCATTGGTTTCTGCGGATCAGTGAAAACGTTCTGACGCAGACCATATAATGGAAGAGCTTCTGCATATGTCATCTGCTCCATAACGATGATGGAACCATATTTCATTGTAAACATAGATGCTAAAGCTGCCTGTAAGTGAAGGTCACCTTTTGCGATCTTAACAAGGTTTACGATAGATGGATAACCAAATGTTCTGTCCTGATCTTTCAGAGCTGCACGACGAACCTGTACAGTGTTTGCAAAGGTTTCTTTGATGTCAGCGCCTGTTGTATCAAGAACAAGGTTCTTGTTTCCGAGTTTTTCAAGAGCTGCTGTTGTATCATATAATTCATTTAAGTCTTTACCGGATACACCGAGAACAACACCTGCTTCTGTAGCAACTGCGTTCATTGCTTCATAGTTGGAAGCATCTGCACCGTTTAAGACCGGTTTGCTGTCTTTGCATACTGCAAGAGCTGCTTTTGCGATTTCAGGATCTTTACATTCAAGAACTAAAGTTCTGCCAAGACCTGCAGCTTTTTCTACAAGTGCAGTATATTTAGCTGCATCTGCACCTTCGCCACAGTTTACATATACAAGTTCAGCATACATTCTTTCACCGATACGGTCATAATCTACCTTCGGGATTTCTGCAAGTTTCGCCTCTACTGTAGCATCATCCATACATGTGCACAGAGCTACTGCATATCTTGGCTTGCTTACAAATGTTTTTTCATGTCTGAATAATACTGTTTCTCCACCCAGAGTGTGCTCTTCTGCACCAGTACCAATTTTGATTGTCTTCATTGGCGGAGCAGTTGCCTCGGAAAGAGATGCTAAAGCTTCATCAGACATATGCGGACATTGTTCGATTTTCATAGCGCCCTGAGCAACTTTCATAGAGAAAGCCATACATGTTGGGCATCCGCATTCCTTACAGTTTTTCTTTGGTGTTAATTTAAAGATCTGAATACCATTCAGTGCCATTTTATTTGTTCCTCCTATTCAATTACGCAAGTGCTTTGATCATTCTGGAAATAGTTGCAACAGCTTCCGGATGTCTTAAGATGACTGCATCAGATCCGGCTGCAAGGTCAGCAGCAGCTGTCATAACTTCCATATCGATTCCACGCTCTTCTTCCGGTCCCCATTCAGGCATGTCAGCTTCAGAAGCTGTAGCTTCCTTTACGCCCCATGTCTCAGCGGATACCGGTGTAATGATAGGCATCTGCAGCATGTTATCATTCTGAGATAAAGCTGCACCTTTGATACGATCCATTGTAGATACAACGTACTCATATCCATATCCGGCAGCAGCACTGCCGATATTCATAACGATCTTCTGTGCGTTAACGCCTAACTGAGTAGTTACAACGTTAAGCTGTTTAGCAAGGTTGATATCTACGGCAGATTCTGCACCTACGATCTGATCGTAAGCAAGTCCTGCTGCAGCACCGATTGCTTTGTAGTTTTCTTCTTTTTCAGAAAGGATCAATACATTTCTTCCCTGAAGAGCTTCAGCTACTTTCGGAAGAAGTTCAGCGTCTTTTTCTACGTTCTTGCATCCTTCTACTACTAATGGTGCATCAATGGAATCTGCAACGTCTTTTACAACTGCAATAAGTTCATCAACAGATTTGTTTACACCGTTCGGATCTCCGCCTTCAAGGATAAGCGCTACAAAATCAGCACCTTCCATAGCTGCTGCTTTTTTAGCCATTTCTCCGATTGTGGAAGCTCCGTCGTAGTATGCTTTGATACCTTCGGATACAACATTCTCAAGACCCATATCAGAGATCTCCACACCGATCTTAGGTGTGTTTTCTGATGGTGCATCAAAAGAATAAAATGGATAAGTAGAGTCTCCGCCGATTGTTACAGTCTTATCTCCGCTGCCAATGGTGACTGTATTAATCTTTGCATTGAATTTCTGAAGTTTCTGATTAAACGGCATTTTTTTGGCCTCCTTAAAAAAATTACTATGTGTATGTATCTTTTCGCAGACTTACACACTATGTCATGTGTAGTATACAACATTATCCAGCCCGTTGACAAGTACAGTCTGTCATATTTTGTTAAAAAAACAACAATTTCACAGCTTTCCTTTATTTTCCATAACAAAGTGAAAAAAAATTCGGCAAATTGCCATATCTGAACTTTGCTGATTCTTCATACACTCCGCATATATTTTTATCAGCAAATCATTACGGCAGCCACATTCCGTCCTTACGAAACAGAACGATTGTACTTTCACACGATCACATTCTGTATGTCCTTGAAATATAATATACTATGGTTTTTATCTATACGCTTTTGAGCGTTTAAACCCGGAGGCTTATTAAAAGCCTCCGCATGACTCACATAATACCTCCGGGAAAACCACCATCTTTACATCATCGGATCAAGGGCTAATGCCGGATGGCCTTTTTCTGTAAGGAATCCAACCAGTGTTTCCGGATCAGTAGCGATTGTTTCATCACCGATCATATCTGTAAAGTTTTCAATTCCGTAGAGTTCTTTTGCTGTGTTGTTAAGACGCTCAGCAACAAACTCTTTCAGTTCTTTTGGCATCCATACGATACGTTCAATACCGCCTTCTGCCTTCATGAACTTCTTGGAGCTGATGAAATGTTTACCATGTCCCATGAAACCAGGTGTCTGAACACCACCACCTGTCATGGATGCCATTTCTGAGAATGTCATTCCAAGAGGTGTCATGCCTGCATACTCACGGTTAGCGATAACAACACCATTGGAGAATGGCTCGATACCGCAGATACACTCGAAGCATCCGCATGATGTCATAGGATCCTGCATGATAGAGTACAGTGTAACGTGCTCTAATGCACCCTGGGATAATTTCTTAACAGCTTCATCTACATCTTCATAAGAACCAAGGTTCTCATCAATAGGTCTTTCTTTTGTAATTACCTGGCAAGGTCCGTTTGGATCCAGCTCGTGGGTAGCTTTTGCATCCAGCCATGAAACGGCACCGCAAAGTCCAAGTCTCTCAGGTGTAACAACACATACGTGAGACGGGGAGAATGCCTGGCAGAGGATACAGCTGTAATATACATCTACAGATTCGTCTGTCAGAGTATTCAGACGGTCATCACGTTTCTCGAAGATCGGGATAGCAACTTCATGACGGATTCTTGTACACTCAGCAGGATCTGTATAAATAGTAACTTCACATTTATCAACAACTGCGTCAAATTCATTCTTAACCTGTGTATAGAGAACTTCACCGATATGTTTGATTTTGAAGCCTGCAGCAAATGCATCTTTGCTGATACGGATTCTCTGCATATCTCTCTGTCCTGTATGGTATACACCTTCGATACAGTTGATGTAGTTATGGAACTTACGCTCGATAACAGGTTCAAAGTCAGGCTGCATGTTTTTACCTGCAACTTTAACAACATATGCAATGCTGTTCTTGCTGCCAAGTTCCATGTCGTCTACTTCCGGACCAACAACTGTAATCTTATGGTCTTCTACTTCACTTGCATCACATGTATGTACAAGCTCTGCACAGTCTACACGGGAACCATCGAATTCAACCTGCATGTCTTTACGACGGATAATCTCACCTTCGAATGCAGATGCGAAAGCAACCGGGATATCGATGTTTGTAATTTTGATTTTGATGTCACGTGCTTCCAGAGAAGTTGCATTCCATTTGGAGATGTCTTTCTGGCAGATCAGGCTCTTCGGTACTCTTGCAACATCTTCCTGGTTTGTGATAACCGGGAATCCAAGAGCGATAGCGCCTGCACCACAAGCTACGATCACATCATTTAACGGTGCAAATGCATTAACAAATGCAGGTACACGTTTCATTGTGTAATCCATCAGAGTTGCAGCATCACCTGGTTTTACGTTACCGAAGATAAGAGCTGCACGAAGTGCTACAGATACTACATGGATAACTGCTGTAACGTCTTTTCCAAGCGGGATAACACGTACGTTAGCACCTGTCTTGTATCCAACTTCCTCTAACTGGTCAATAACGTCACCAACCAGAGTGATCAGGATACCCTGAGACTGATAGGATTTAACAAGGTCTGCTGCTTCCTGAGCGGAAGGAGCTTTTCCAAGGATAACTGCTACACCTGGGATATCGCCTGTTACAAGCGGTACACCAAGTTCACGGATCACTGCATCTGCAAGATGTCCGTAGCAAGGAGCTTCATAAGGAACTGCTCCGTCAATATATTTCAGAACTTCGATAAATTCTGCGCAGAGAGCTGTAGCAACACCTGACATAAATACGTCATTTGTTCTTTTCTCTCTTGTCATAAGAGTTTTTACTACTGCAAGAGCATCTTTTAACTCTGCAAGAGTTCCAACCTTTGTTCCTGTTACTGCATAGTAGCATGGTAAAGAATATGCTGTATCAGGGAAGCTGACTGCTTTGTCAGCGCCGTATTTTTCAATTGCCTGGTTGATGGCACCCTCTGTAAGTCCATAAACCGCGTCATTTCCCGCAAAAACACTTTCAAATAAAGTCACTTTGTTTACCTCCTAAATATATGAGATTATTGACGATCTATCTTTTCTTTTATCTTAATGATCTCATCAGTAACTGTTTTGCTGAAGTCATAAGGGGATTTTCCCTGTCTGTCCGCATCAATTACTTCTGTGTTGTAATGGATCATTCCTAAAAGATCTTCCTGTGGAATCCGTTCTCTGATAAAGTTTTCGTCATCCTCGTTGCGTACTTTGTTTGCAACAACCTTTACCTGAGCTACTCCCAGATCCTTTGCCAGACGTTTTACATTCTTGTATGTCTGAACACTTCTTGCACCCGGTTCGATCACTACGATAAATGCGTCCACTCCTTCTGTGGTTCCTCTGCCGAGATGTTCCAGGCCGGCTTCCATATCAAGAATTACCACATCTTCTCTTCTCAGTACCAGATTATTAATAATACGTTTCAGCATTACATGCTCCGGACATACACATCCGCCACCGCCTGTCTCGACAGTTCCCAGGACAAGGAGACGCACGCCATTACAGACCTTACCATATTTCTCCGGGATATCGTCTACTTTCGGATTCAGATGATAGAACTGATTTCCCGCAGTCGCACCTGTACGTTCTTCCACAAGCTTACGCATTTTGGAAATTGGTACAATAGAATCCAGTGTTTCTTCATCAAAGCCTAATGCAAGACCAAGATTCGCATCCGGATCCACATCTGCTGCAAGTACCGGTCTTCCCTCTGCTGCATACAACCTGGCCAGCGTTGCTGCAAAAGTAGTTTTGCCTACGCCGCCTTTTCCTGTAACTGCTATTTTCATTTTACGTCATCCACCTTTTATTACATTTTTAAGATCACAGCAGATTAGATTCCTAATGCTGTTCTCTTCTCTTCGATTCTTTCGATCATCAGATCAACTAATTTCTCAATATCTGTTTCTACTGTATAAGCAGCTCCTGTCCATTTTCTTGTTCCCTCTGTAAGAAGCTCTCCCATTTCTGAAGAACCGGAAACATATGGATCAACACCAAGGAATGTATCAATACCGGTACCTACTACATAGTTACCGATGGATACAGCTTTTTCAGACATCCACTCAGGAGCACATCCAACTACAGGAAGCTGATTGATCTGAAGACCTGCATCTTTTGCAAGTTCAGCAGCAAGGATCATCATACGGGAAATATCTACGCATGATCCCATGTGGAGTACCGGTGGGATATCAGCCAGTTCACAGACACGTTTCAGACCTGCACCGCAGAGATCTTTTGCAGATTTGTCCATAAGACCTGCTTTTGCAGCTGCCTGTGCAGAACATCCGGAAGCAATGACAACGATATCATTGGCGATACATTTCTTCATCAGTTCAATATGTGCATAGTCAGGACGGATCTTAGGATTGTTACATCCAACCATAGCAACAGCACCACGGATAACACCGGAAGTGATGCACTCAAGTAATGGTTTTGTTGTTCCTGTCTCATCAACCTGAGAGTTTGTAACACCGTCAAGAACCTTAACGATTGCTTCTACGGAATAACCAACTGTAGCTTTCTGTTTCAGCTGTGGGATATGTACAAGTTCAGGTTTTCTGTTCTTGAAGTTGTCAATAGCCATCTTGACGATTGCTTTTGCATTCTCTCCTGCTGTCTCAGCATTGAATCTGATAAATTCAGCATCAGGCATCTGAGCGATCGGAGAAGTTGTGATAAATTTAGTATGGAAGCATTTGCTTAAAGGTCCTAATGCAGGGAAGATACACTGAACATCTACTACGATTGCTTCGCAGGCACCTGTCAGTACTACATTCTCCTGCTGCAGGAAGTTACCGGCCATCGGAACACCGCGACGCATAGCTACTTCGTTTGAAGTACAGCATACACCGGAAACAGTGATTCCTTTTGCTCCTACAGATTTTGCATAATCGATCATTTCTTTGCTGTCTGCATATTCACAGATCATCTCGGAAAGACTCGGATCATGTCCGTGTACAACGATGTTTACATTCTCTTCAACCATTACACCAAGGTTAGCTTCAGTGTCAATTGGCTTCGGAGTTCCGAATAATACGTCAGAGAACTCTGTTCCCATCATGGAACCGCCCCATCCATCGGCAAGACCGCAGCGGATAGACTGTTTTACAAGAGCTTCCGGAAGAGAAGAACATCCCATATGAGCCATATGTAAAGAAGTGGAAACCTCACGGTCGATCGCACGTGGTGCAATTTCATTTTCAATCAGTTTCTCTTTCTGTCCTGCAGGCATTCTGTCAAGGAATCTCTGATATCCAAATGGTTTACCATATTCCATCAATCCTGTCTCAGCCATTTCATGAGCCAGATCATAGATATCTTTTCCTTCTGTCTCTACGCCCCATTCTTTTGCGATACGGATCAGTTTCTCAGGATCTTTTACCTGATAATTTCCGCCGTCTTTTGCACAATATAATGTGTGGCAGATTTCACGACCGTGATCAGAGTGAGTAGCTGCACCACCTGCTGTAAATTTCAGGAAGTTTCTTCCTACGATACCATGGACGTCACATCCACAGATACCTCTTGGTGCTTTAGGGGTAATACGACATGGTCCCATAGCACAGATACGACAGCAGACACCCTGCTCACCGAATTTACAATGTGGAGTCTGGTTTTTTACACGGAACTGCCATGCGTCAGCTCCAACCTTTGCACCTGTCTCCAAAAGTCTGGCAGTAGCCTCTTCAAACTCTTCCACTGTAGTTAATTTGAATTCACTCATTATAGACCTCCTTTAATTCTGGTTTGTGTATTCCTTTAAGATACACATTTTTATTTTATTAATAATCCCACAGGCAGGAAATCCCGGTTATCTATATCTGAAGAATTGGCTCCGTTAAAGATAACTGTGATAACCCATCCCCTCCCATGGGTTATTTAACTTAAAAAATAAAGATGTAAACTTGTATTTATCTCTGCATATATAGATTTCCTATGCGCACAAACATCCCTCATCGGATTCTCATCCGACAAGGGGTGTATCTTATAATTTTAAATTATCAACGATTGCACGAAGTGCAGTCTTGACAGGGTTGTCTTCCGGAAGTGTGCTTGTAGGACGTCCCTCACAGTCATATTCATAAACTGTTTCATCCTGTGGAACAACACCAAGAAGTGTCAGTCCCTGATTTGCAATCTCTTCCTGAATTCCCTTATTCAATTCTCCTTTCGGAGCTCGGTTAATGATCAGACCGACTGTATCAGGATGCATATCACATTCTTTAATGAGTTCTGCAATCCTGCCTACTGCCTGTACGCCTCTTCTGGAGCAGTCGCTGACCAGAATGGCAGTCTGCATGCTCGGAAGAACACCTCTGCTGATATGTTCCATTCCGGCTTCATTATCTACAACAATATACGGATAATTATTCTGGTATTTTTGCAAGCTGAGTCTGAAGAAGACCATTTAACATAACAGTAACAGCCTTTTTCCCTGAGTTCTGCCCATGACAAGAAGATCAAAATCATCATCTTCTACAAGCGCATCTTCAAAACGCATTTCCGCGTAATCAGCCTTAGACATTCCGGTAGGAATTGGATTCTCTTTTTGCAAGCTCTGCACGTGCAATTTCTTCACGCACATCGCCAAGAGTTGTCTCTACCTTTACGCCAAGAACCTCATTGAGGTTTGAGTTTGCATCAGCATCTACTGCAAGAATCGGCCCTTTACCCTTTTCACACAGGTACTGGATCAGCATTCCGCATAATGTTGTTTTTTCCCACGCCGCCTTTTTCCTGCGACAGCAATTACGTGTGCCATAAAACCAGGTGCCTCCTAAATCTGTCTTAGTATTCTTTCTATAAATAAAAAATGATGTTAAGGTCAAAAGGTGTTTTGTCCCTATCTTAATATCAGTCACATTTCAGTTTCACAATACTGTTGGCAAGGTCAACCATTAAAATAGTTCCCTCGACCACTCTCTCATCTCCCATAATATCACGGAGAATCAATTTATTCCCATCCACATCTATACGGGAAACATTTTTAAAAATAACAGAATCGTCACTTTCTTTATATACAGTTGCCAGACACATGTGATGTCGCCTCCTATTTCATCTCTTCTTTAACAAGTGTTAAGGCAAGTCCAAGTCTCATATTGCCTTTCTGAAAATCTGCAACAGCTTCCTTAATAGTCTTACATGCTGCATCCATTCCCATCTTAGCAAGGTTATCAGCCATCTGATCCAGTTCCTGAGCATGATGCTCATTGTGCTGAAGCATATATGTCAGAAGAGCCAGTGTCTCATTCTTACAGTCACCTTCACTGCAGGATCCGCAATGAGCAGTATCACAGGCATGATCTGCATGAGAATGTCCATGATCATGACCTTCGCCATGAGTATGCTCATGAGTATGAGTCATACCATCTTCATGGGTATGTTCATGGGTGTGTCCATGCCCATGCTGGACAAGATTCCCATTTTCATCTTTGATTAAATGCATGGTTAAATGCTCCCTTCTATTGAAAAATACACTGAATTTATAAAATTCAGTCTTTTTTTTGACAATAAATTATCAATTTACTGATATTATACATATCATCAGAAGTGCCAGACAATTACTTCCATGATACAGCCCTCTTACAATCAGCACTGCTGCAAAACACTTCAGCACATCCCCTGCAAAAGTCATAAGTCCCGCTTTCCATCCCATCACGCGGAGTGCATTCGTTGATCCGGCATTTCCACTGCCGGACTTTCTGATATCTATATGATGTAATTTTCCAACCAGATACCCACTCTGCAAAAGTCCACAGACATATCCGATTGCCAGACAAATGATCCGTTCCATAACTCTACTGATCCTTTTCCTTTCTTTCTCTGATAAAGAACTTCAAAGAAGTTCCCCGGAATCCAAATGCCTCTCTGATCTTATTTTCCAGATATCTCGTATATGAGAAGTGCATCAGCTTCTTATCATTTACAAATATAACGAAGGTCGGTGGTTGCACCGCTACCTGCGTAATATAGTAAAGCTTCAGTCTCTTTCCTTTATCCGATGGTGGCTGCTGCATTGCAACTGCCTCCGTCATGATCTCATTCAGGACTCCGGTTGCAATACGGAGTGTCTGATTTTCTATCACCATATCAATCATATCATACAGCTTTGGAAGTCTCTGACCGGTCATTGCAGATACATACATAATCTCCGCATATGGCATATAGGAAAGTACCTGACGGATCTTCGCCTCATACTCTCTCATGGTCTTATCATTCTTCTCGATTGCATCCCACTTATTCACGACAATGATAACTCCCTTGCCCCTTTCATGGGCAATTCCGGCTATCTTTGCATCCTGCTCTGTTACGCCCTCTGTAGCATCAATGACCATCAGCACGACGTCCGCACGCTCTACAGCACTGACGGTACGGATGATACTGTAGCGTTCCAGTTCCTCTTTGATCTTATTTTTCTTCTCAGACCTGCCGTATCAATAAATACATACTCTTTTCCATTATGAACAATCTCTGTATCAATCGCATCTCTTGTCGTTCCTGCAATATCTGATACAATCACCCTGTTCTCTCCCAGCAGACGGTTTATAATAGAAGATTTTCCTACATTCGGCTTTCCTACGATTGCCACTCTCGGACGGTCATCATCCTCTTCTGTTCCGTCACTTTCCGGAAAATGGGCGATCACTGCATCCAGCATATCTCCCAGTCCCAGTCTTGAAGCAGCAGAGATCGGAATCGGATCTCCGATTCCCAGATTATAAAATTCATATACATCTGCCATATACTTGTCAAAATTGTCAACCTTATTTACAACAAGAACAACCGGTTTTCCCGATCTTCTCAGCATATCTGCAACCTTGGAATCCGAGTCCACAAGACCCTGCTTTACATCTGTAATAAATATAATGACATCTGCCGTATCAATTGCAATCTGTGCCTGCTCCCGCATCTGTGAGAGAATGATATCTCTGCTGTCCGGCTCAATTCCTCCTGTATCGATCAGGGTAAATTCTCTGTCAAGCCAGTCCACATCTGCATAAATTCTGTCTCTTGTCACACCGGGCGTATCCTTTACAATGGAGATCATCTCCCCTGCCAACACATTAAAAAGTGTGGATTTTCCTACATTCGGACGCCCTACAATGGCAACTACCGGTTTACTCATCTTATCTTACCTTTCTCTTTCCTGATTCAGACCGACTCGATCCTGCGGTCTTTTACATTCTGATTGTCTCTATTTCTTCTTGTATCAATTCCTAAAATGGCATTCACGAAATCCTGCCCGCTTGATTTTACAATATCGATCGGAACTTGTAAAGTATCCGCCACCTCATCCAATGTAAAATCATCCAGAAAAATATCCTCATCCATCTTCAGCATATTGCACGGGATCAGAAGTCTTTCCCCAAGTTCCTGATCTTTTAACTGTGCCATCAGATCCTGCCCCGTGATCAGTCCGGATACCGTGATCCTCTCACCAAAGAAATCATTTCTGATACAATACGTATGGATCTTCAACCCCGGATATTTCTCCTGCATCCGCCGTGCCATCCTGTCTATATACGGATATGCCAGCTTTGCCGTTGCAACAGAAAGTTCTTCCACCCGGTCATCACCTGTCAGCTTTCCGAATGCTTCTTCAAACTCATTGAACAAAAGCCGCAGCATTCCAACTCCATTCTCCAACTGCAGATAACCATCATAACTTTCTTCCTGCGGAACTTCCATCTCTGCCAGCAGATACCATTCATCACCTGCATGGATAAAATGCGTTCCATACTCTTTATAAACCTTCTCCTGCCACTTATGGATCACCCGGATCACTTCTCTCGCATCCTCTTTTGTAAAAGGGGTCATGGGATAAGCCCTTCCCGGTACTTCGTCAGACCTACCGGCACAACAGACACATCTTTTCAGGCATCGGCAGATATCCCGTCAGATCCCGGATGCTCCGTTCTAGTTCTTCCCCGTCATTAACCCCTTTGCAAAGTACGATCTGCCCATTCATCTCGATTCCGCCCTGATACAGGATGTCCACCTTTTTCAGTGCCTCCCCCGCAAAACGGTTGTGGAGCATTTTGCAGCGAAGCTCCGGGTTCGTCGTCTGAAAAGAAATATTGATCGGTTCCAGTCTGTACCTCACAATTCTCTCAACATCCTTATCACTCATATTCGTCAGCGTGATATAATTTCCCTGTAAAAAAAGAAAGGCGGGAATCATCATCCTTGAAATACAGTGTCTCACGCATTCCCGGCGGCATCTGATCAATAAAGCAAAAAATACACTTATTATGGCAGGAATGATACTCATCCATCAGTCCCTCTTCAAATTCGATCCCAAGCCCCTCATCGGCCTCTTTCTCGATCTCCATCTCCCACTGTTCGCCATCCGGTTTTTCAACCAGAACAACCAGTTCTTCTGCCTCTACATAGAACTGATAGTCAAAAATGTCCTCGATCACATTCCCGTCGATCTCCAGCAATCGATCTCCCGGTTCAATCCCCAGTTCCTCTGCGATACTTCCGGACTGAACCTTTTTCACGATATGTTCATGCTTTTTCATCTATAATCTAAAAACTCCTTGTACTCTTAGTGCATTTTATTATTATAACATGATTTTTCCATGCTTAAAAGACTTTGTTCTATGCCTTTTTCAACGGCTGTTCCGATTTTCTTTCCTGGTTTTGTTACACTGACCTGAAACTACAGCCTTTATGCTTGAATTTCGATATTAAAAATGTTATAACCATATATGTAAAATATCAAATCTATTTCAGATAAATATTCAGCACAGGAGAAAAAAAATGACAAATATCGAAATGTTAGAAAAAACTCTCCCGGTTGCCCCACTGAAGCTGATCGCAATGGAAAGCTGTCAGGCTCTGGGACAGAAGGTCAATGATTATATTGTATCTTTCAGGGAGAACACCATCAACGAAGTAACCGAATCCCCCTTATATATCAATTATAAGTCCAACAATTTATCTGGTTGACTGCAGTTGTCCGTAGATTTGGATCCGGGGAAGCAAAAGGTGTATTAAAAGAGACGATCCGGGGAACAGATCTGTTCATTATGACCGATGATATAGTAATTATAAGCCTTAACCTATACTGTAAAACGGTCATGTAAAACCATATGTCCCCAGATGACCATTATCAGGATCTCAAAAAGGATCTATTGCCGCTGCAACCGGAAAGGCACGCCGT
>ENA-OQDL01000605-OQDL01000605.1-human-gut-metagenome-genome-assembly--contig:-NODE-605-length-22080-cov-5.389514_pt1 | contig 22080 bp, 18 predicted proteins | sample MGYA00242782_ERZ504609 | MGnify/ENA primary metagenome ERZ504609 (study PRJEB26092, sample SAMD00036320) | human gut metagenome | host: Homo sapiens | study: EMG produced TPA metagenomics assembly of... | reverse complement strand
GACGTGGAACAGCAAAATGTACAAGGACTACTCCACCGCATATAAAGACGCGATGAACGGCAATATGCAGTCCAGCAGCATCACCGATCTGCTGCCGCCCGGATACAAGATTTCCGAAACCCAGTTGAAAGAGCTGTTGCGCAAGCGCAAGGACACCTATCGCAGATACCGCGATTTAAGTATCTTCGCCTTCATCGGAGTATACCTGCTGTCCGTCATCGATGCCTATGTGGATGCCGAACTGTCCAATTTCGACATCACCCCCGACCTCAGCATGAAAGTGGAGCCGGCTGTCATCGACAACCGGATAAACAACTCCTCCAACCGCTCCGTAGGGTTGCAGTGCAGTTTCCGATTTTAAAAACAAATAAACAGATTTATCCATGACAAATAAACCTACATATATGAAAAGAATAATCGCGGGTTCCTCACTTCTGTTCAGCATACTGCTGGCAACTCCGCAAGCATACGCCCAAGAAAGCGTAGACGTCATTATCCGCGAAAACGGAACGGAACGGCGGGAAGTCATCGACCTGCCCAAGAGCATGACCTACCCTGTAGACAGCCTGCTCAGCGATTGGAAAGCCAAGAACTACATAGATTTAGGAAAGGATTGCAGTACCTCTACCGTCAATCCCCAATTCAGCGATTCCGTATACATCGACCGGCTCTCGCGCATGCCGACCATTATGGAGATGCCCTACAACGAGATTGTACGCAAATTCATCGACATGTATACCGGACGCCTCCGCAACCAGGTGGCTTTCATGCTGAGTGCCTGCAACTTCTACATGCCCATTTTCGAAGAGGCGCTCGATACTTACGGGCTGCCGCTGGAACTGAAATATCTGCCGATTATCGAGTCTGCGCTTAATCCCTCGGCCGTATCCCGCGCCGGAGCCTCCGGCCTGTGGCAGTTCATGCTGAACACCGGCAAGATATACGGCCTGGAAAGCAACAGCCTTGTGGACGAACGCCGCGACCCGATTAAGGCTACCTGGGCCGCCGCACGCTACCTGAAAGATATGTATGCCATCTACCAGGACTGGAACCTGGTAATCGCCGCCTACAACTGCGGCCCCGGCACCATCAACAAAGCCATCCGGCGCGCAGGCGGCAAAACGGATTATTGGGAAATATACAACTATCTGCCCAAAGAAACACGCGGATACGTACCCGCTTTTATAGCCGCCAACTACGTAATGACGTACTACTGCAAGCACAACATCTGCCCGATGGAAACCAATATTCCGGACGCCACAGATACCATACAGGTGAACCGCAACCTGCATTTCGAACAAATCACGGATGTCTGCGGCATCGGAATGGATGAGGTCAAAAGCCTGAATCCCCAGTACAAGAAGAATATCATTCCGGGAGACAGCAAGCCTCAGACACTCCGTCTGCCTATAAACTACATCAGCACTTTCATCGACAGTCAAGACACGATTTACGCCCACCGCAGTGCGGAACTGTTTAAAAACCGCAGAACCGTTTCCGTAGCCAATACCCGCAGCACAGCACGCAGCAGCAAAGGGAAAAGTTCTTCACAGGGCGATGTCACCTACCACAGAATACGCAACGGGGAAACCCTGTCGACCATCGCCCGCAAATATGGCGTCACCGTCAACCAGATAAAAAGCTGGAACGGATTGAGAAGCACCAGAATCAATGCGGGAAAGAGACTGAAGATTTACAAATAAAAACATAAATGCTTGTCCGGTGTTGAAAATTGCTTATTTTTGCAAAAAGTGAAGAAGAAAGGAGAAACAGTATATGGAAGAGAGCGTAAGCCAGAAGGAGAAAGAGAGAGCCGAAGAAGCAATGATTGAACAGGCATTCCAGGAACTGTTGAACGATTACTTGGCAACCAAACACCGCAAGCGTGTCGAAATAATAACCAAGGCATTCAATTTTGCCAATCAGGCACATAAGGGAATCAAACGCCGCTCGGGCGAACCGTATATCATGCACCCCATCGCCGTAGCGAAGATTGTGTGCAATGAGATAGGGCTGGGGTCTACTTCCATCTGCGCCGCCCTGCTGCACGATGTGGTGGAAGACACCGATTACACCGTTGAGGATATCGAAAACATCTTCGGCCCCAAAATCGCCCAAATCGTTGACGGACTGACCAAAATCTCGGGCGGCATCTTCGGCGACCGCGCCTCGGCGCAGGCAGAGAACTTCAAGAAACTGCTGCTTACCATGTCCGACGACATCCGCGTTATCCTCATAAAGATAGCCGACCGGCTGCACAATATGCGCACACTCGGTTCCATGCTGCCCAACAAGCAGTTCAAGATAGCCGGTGAAACATTGTATATCTATGCGCCGCTTGCCAACCGGCTGGGGCTGTACAAGATAAAGACGGAATTGGAAAACCTGAGCTTCCGTTACGAGCATCCGGAAGAATACCGCGAGATAGAAAAGAAACTTGAAGCGACAGCCGTAGAACGCGACAAGGTTTTCAAAGAGTTCACCGCTCCGATACGTGCCCAACTGGATAAAATGGGATTGAAATACCGTATCCTTGCCCGCATCAAATCCATCTATTCCATTTGGAACAAGATGCAGACAAAGCATGTACCGTTCGAGGAAATCTACGACCTGCTTGCCGTACGTATCATCTTCGAGCCCCGTAACATGGAAGAAGAGCTGAATGACTGCTTCAACATATACGTATCCATATCCAAAATATACAAACCGCATCCCGACCGCCTGCGCGACTGGGTGAGCCACCCGAAAGCCAACGGCTATCAGGCCCTGCACGTCACCCTCATGGGCAATAACGGACAATGGATCGAAGTCCAGATTCGCAGTGAACGTATGAACGACGTTGCCGAACAGGGATTCGCCGCACATTGGAAGTATAAGGAAGGCGGCGGCAGCGAGGATGAGGGCGAGCTGGACAAATGGTTGCGTACCATCAAGGAGATACTCGATGACCCCCAACCGGATGCCATTGATTTTCTGGATACAATCAAGCTGAACCTATTTGCTTCGGAAATCTTTGTGTTTACTCCGAAAGGCGAAATCAAGACCATGCCGCAGAACTCCACAGCACTGGACTTTGCCTTCTCCCTGCACACCGACATCGGCAGCCATTGCATCGGCGCCAAAGTAAACCACAAGCTTGTTCCCCTCAGCCATAAGTTGCAGAGCGGCGACCAGGTAGAGGTTCTTACATCCAAATCGCAACGCGTGCAACCGGAATGGGAAGCTTATGCCACTACCGCCCGTGCCCGTGCCAAAATCGCATCCATCCTGCGCAAAGAAGCGAAAGCGCATCAGAAAGAGGGCGAGGCAATCCTTGCAGACTTTCTCAGGAACGAGGATATACGCATGGATGACTCCGCAATAGACAAGCTCACCCGCCTGCACAATTTCCATACCCGCGACGAGCTGTTCGTTGCTGTGGGCAGCAAGAAACTCGTATTGGGTGATGCGGACCGGAACGCCTTCAAGGAAAAACAAAGCACCAACTGGAAGAAATTCCTGACTTTCTCGTTCGGCAATAAAGACAACAAAGACACGAAAGAGCAGTCCGAAGAGAAAGTTCCGCAAGAAAAAATCAATACCAAGCAGATATTGAAACTGACGGAAGAGACCATCCAGAAGAACTATATCATGGCCGACTGCTGCCACCCCATCCCCGGCGATGATGTATTGGGATATATAGACGAGCAGAACCGGATAATCATCCACAAACGCCAATGTCCGGTAGCCGCACGCCTCAAGAGCAGCTATGGCAACCGTATCATCGCCACCGAATGGGACACCCACAAGGAGCTGTCATTCCTCGTGACGATTTATCTGAAAGGTATCGACAGTATGGGATTGCTGAACGAAGTAACGCAGGTCATCTCGCGCCAGCTGAATGTCAATATCCGCAAGCTGACGATTGAAACCACCGACGGTATTTTTGAAGGTAAGATACAACTTTACGTACACGATGTGGACGATGTACGCAGCATCTGCGACAACCTGAAACAGATACAGAACATCAAACAGGTGACAAGAATAGAAGGATAACCCCTATCCGGGCTGTTCCTTCATAAGATTCTCTTTCAATGCCTCTACATCCTCATAAGTAAAGGCATCGAGGGATTCTTTCATACCGATAAGTTCTTCACGGATACTTTTCAGCCGCTCTACGATTTCAAAATTCCGGAGAGTGGCTTCCTTATTGTCTTTCATGCGCTGGCGTGCGCCGGGCAGCGTCATGCCGCGCTCCTTGACCAGATGATAAATCAACTTCACCGTTTCAATATCTTCCTTACGGTATTGGCGTATCCCCCTCCCTCCCTTCTTCGGTCTGAGCTGTGGAAACTCCTTCTCCCAGAAACGCAGCAGCGATTCGTTGACATCGAACATTCTGGCAACCTCGCTGATGGAGTAATATAGTTTCAGTTCTTTATCGGTATTCAGCATAACAGCCTGTCAGTTAAACATTTCATAATCCGCTAATCCATCATTTTTCCATGATTTGCCGCAATCTGTATCATACGGTCGTAGTCTTCGGCACTTAAATCCATAAAGTAATAATTCACGGGATTTACGACCTGCCCTTTCACATGCACTTCGTAGTGCAGGTGGGGTCCTGTACTTTTGCCGGTACTTCCAACCGCACCGATAACCTCGCCCCGCACCACCCGTTTGCCGAGTTTGGTACGGAATCCCTGCAAGTGGGCATACCACGTCTGGTAACCGAAGCCATGATCCACGATGATAAGATTTCCATAACCGGTTTCCCATCCCATTTTAACAACAGTGCCGTCACCGGTTGCATATACATCCGTTCCCGGATGGGCCGAAAAGTCCATGCCGGCATGAAAACGGGTAGTTCCGTAAATAGGGTCGATGCGCGTTCCATAACCGGAAGCGGTCTTGCGCAAATCCTTATTGGAAATGGGCTGAATGGCAGGGATGCAACGCAGCATCTCATCATGGTTCTTGCACATCTCCACCACATCATCGAACGAACGGGACTGGATATAAAGCTGCTTCGTGAGCATATCCATTTTCTGCGTAGTATTCACCACCAAATCGGAATTGGCCATATCCATCAGATGTTCGTAACGGTTTGTACCGCCGTATCCTGCCTTACGGATAGCCGAGGGAATAGGGTCGGCCTGGAATATTACGCGATACAGGTTATCGTCGCGTTGCTGCACATCCTGCAATACTCCCATAGCCTCGTCCATTCTCCGCGAAAGGACGTTATACTGCGCCTGAAGCCGGCTGTTTTCTTTCCGCAGTTCCTTCTCGGACGGCGAACCGAAAATCAGCAACAGTACGATAAAGCTGCCGGCTCCCAACCCCATACCGAAAAACAACCGGCGCAATATGCTCAACGCCCGTTGCCGGACGGTAGGATAAATTCGGTCGTAAGTCTGTGTCCGCGGATTATAAATGTAGTAAACTTTGCGCATCGAGAGTAAATATTTCATTATCAATGCGGCAAAAATACGAAAAACAAGCTATCTTTGCACAGTTTTTTCAAGAATTATAAGATTTATGATTTATGATTAATGATTTCATAGAAAGATGGGTCATAGAATGCGTAAGTCATAAATCGCAAGCTGTAAATCGGAAATCATAAATCATAAATAAGAAGTATGTTGACTGCAAATGAAATCAGAGACTCGTTCAAGAGTTTCTTCGAAAGTAAAGGTCACCAGATTGTGCCTTCGGCTCCTATGGTGATTAAGGACGACCCCACGCTGATGTTTACCAACGCGGGTATGAACCAGTTTAAAGATATTATTTTGGGGAATCACCCGGCGAAATATAAAAGAGTGGCAGACTCACAGAAGTGCCTGCGCGTCAGCGGAAAGCACAATGACCTGGAAGAAGTGGGGCACGATACGTACCACCACACCATGTTCGAGATGCTGGGCAACTGGTCGTTTGGCGACTACTTCAAGAAAGAAGCCATCTCCTGGGCATGGGAATATCTGGTCGATGTGCTGAAGCTCGACCCGAAAGACCTCTACGCCACCGTATTCGAAGGCAGCCCCGAAGAAGGCCTGGAACGCGACAACGAAGCCGCTTCCTATTGGGAACAGTTCCTGCCGAAAGACCATATCCTTAACGGAAACAAACACGATAACTTCTGGGAAATGGGTGATACCGGCCCTTGTGGCCCGTGCTCCGAAATTCACGTGGATTCGCGTTCGGAAGAAGAAAAGGCCAAAGTACCCGGTTCGCAACTGGTGAACAAAGACCACCCGCAGGTTATCGAGATATGGAACCTTGTATTCATGCAGTTCAACCGCAAGGCAGACGGCAGCCTCGAAGGACTCCCCGCCAAAGTAATCGACACCGGTATGGGCTTTGAACGTCTGGTACGTACACTGCAAGGCAAGACTTCCAACTACGACACCGATGTTTTCCAACCGATACTGAAAGCCATCGGTGACATGACGGGAGCCACATACGGCAAAAACGAACAGCAGGACATCGCCATGCGCGTAATTGCCGACCACATCCGTACAATCGCTTTCTCCATCACCGACGGGCAGCTTCCGAGCAATGCCAAGGCAGGTTACGTAATCCGCCGTATCCTCCGCCGTGCCGTGCGCTACGGTTACACGTTCCTCGGACAGAAGCAGGCTTTCATGTACAAGCTGTTGCCCGTACTCATCGAGAACATGGGCGGCGCATACCCCGAGTTGAATGCACAGAAAGAACTGATAGCCAAAGTCATTAAAGAAGAAGAAGATTCTTTCCTCCGTACTTTGGAGACCGGTATCCGTCTGCTGGATAAGACCATGGCGGATGCCAAGGCAGCCGGCAAGACCGAAATCAGCGGTAAAGATGCCTTTACGCTCTATGATACGTTCGGCTTTCCGCTCGACCTCACCGAACTTATCCTCCGCGAAAACGGCATGACCGCCGACATCAAAGAGTTCGATGCCGAAATGCAGCAGCAAAAACAACGTGCACGCAATGCCGCCGCCGTTGAAACCGGAGACTGGATTACATTGCAGGAAGGCACTACCGAATTTGTAGGCTACGATTATACGGAATATGAGACATCCATTCTGCGCTACCGCCAGATAAAGCAAAAGAACCAGACACTGTTCCAGATTGTACTGGACAAGACTCCGTTCTATGCCGAAAGCGGCGGACAGGTAGGCGATACCGGCGTACTGGTCAATGAGTTCGAAACGATTGAAGTCATCGACACCAAAAAGGAGAACAACCTTCCTATCCACATCACCAAGAAGCTGCCCGAACACCTGGAAGCACCGTTCATGGCATGTGTAGATACGGACAAACGTGCCGCCTGCGCCGCCAACCACTCTGCTACCCACTTGCTGGATGCCGCATTGCGCGAGGTATTGGGCGACCACGTAGAGCAAAAGGGTTCTTTGGTGACTCCGGACTCATTGCGTTTCGACTTCTCGCACTTCCAAAAAGTGACGGACGAGGAAATCCGCCAGGTGGAACACATCGTGAATGCCAAGATACGTGCCAACATTCCTTTGAAAGAGTACCGCAACATACCTATCGAAGAAGCCAAGGAACTGGGCGCCATCGCTCTTTTCGGCGAAAAGTACGGTGACCGTGTACGTGTCATCCAGTTCGGTTCTTCCATTGAATTCTGCGGTGGTACGCACGTAGCCGCTACCGGAAACATCGGAATGATGAAGATTGTATCCGAAAGTTCCGTTGCCGCCGGTGTCCGCCGTATCGAAGCCTATACCGGAGCACGCGTAGAGGAGATGCTCGATGCCTTCCAGGATACGATGCGCGATTTGAAAGCACTCTTCAACAACGCCCCCGACCTGTCAGGCGCCATCCGCAAATACATCGAAGAGAACGCCGGTCTGAAGAAACAGGTGGAAGATTTCATGAAAGAGAAAGAAGCACAACTGAAAGAGAAACTTCTACAGAATATCCAAGAGGTGAACGGTACGAAGGTTATCAAGTTCTGTGCAGCCATGATACCCGCCGACACGGTTAAGAACATCGCATTCCAACTGCGCGGAGAGATTACGGAAAACCTTTTCTTCGTTGCGGGAACGGTATTCGAAGGCAAACCGATGCTGACAGTGATGCTGAGCGACAACCTCGTAGCCGGCGGACTGAAAGCCGGTAACCTTGTGAAAGAAGCCGCCAAGCTGATACAAGGCGGCGGCGGCGGTCAGCCCCACTTTGCAACTGCCGGCGGAAAGAACCCTGACGGCTTGAGCGCAGCCGTAGACAAAGTCCTGGAACTGGCAGGATTATAATCCGTAAGATTGCCGGAGAGGCAGATATTTCAACTTCAATTTACAATAAAAGGAGAAGCCATCGCTTCTCCTTTATTTTCCCGCTTGCAACTCCTGCCCGAAAGGGCCCGGCTTCTATTCCAACTTCAACAGGAAGTGCTCGCGATAAATGACCGTCACCCCCTCAGGCAGCAGTCCGGGCGAACAGAACGGGGTTACATTCTCTGCAAGCACGCATATCACCGTAGCCACTCCTTCACTTCCGGCAAGGCTTCGCGTAAAGATTCTCTGCTCTCCGTCATAAGTAAACCGCCACAGCGCATGTACGTCCCCGTCTTCCCCTGCCATCGGAACTGTCTCGTAACTTCCCGTAAGAGGTGCATCTTCCTTCCCCGTAGGATAGATTTCCAGCACTCCCTTATCCAGGTAATAGGAAGAGCCCTTGTCGGGTATCAACACATAATATCCGGAATCTTCCAGCCAGGAACGGCCGGAGAGTTCTTCCGACACCTTACCCAACAGTTCCACGGGCGCATCGCCGCTGATTCCATATTCAAATCCCTGCTTCGACATCTTATATTCCCGACGCTCTTTCACCGTAATGCGCAATTGCGCACCGGACCCGGAACCGTCCATCACCCGCACTACCGTTTCTCCCGCCGCCAAAGGCTGTATGCTTATACGCCTGTAACCGTTGCTATCACCTGCAAACGTTACGGCAGCCACCGATTCATGCTCATTCGTCAAGGTATAAGCACCATCGCCACCGTCTATGCCGAGCACCGTTTCCCCTTCGGTTTCGGAAAGGAAGAAAGCCAGAGACGAGACCAGGTTATCACATGTTCCAACCTGATAAACCGGTTCCGCACCCTCAAAAAGCACCACACTGCGATAATCGTCCTTACAGCCGGAAACGGCAAACAGCAACCATACCAAAATCAAAAGAAAATACTGTTTCTTCATAATCGTCAGATAACAATTGTTCTATCTGTAAAAATACAGAAAATAACGGAATACTGCATCATTATCCGTCTCTTTTTCAGCAGATCTGCTCTTTCGGATAGTTCACCAGATAAAGAGTGCCCGTGGCCCGGGTAAATGCCGTATAAAGCCAACGGAAATAATCGGGCGTCAGATATTCGTCCGTCATATACCCCTGGTCCAGAAAAACATTCTTCCACTGCCCGCCCTGCGCCTTATGGCACGTCACGGCATAGGCATACTTCACTTGCAAGGCATTGTAATAAGGGTCGGCTTTCATCTTCTTCATCCGTTCCCGCTTCACGGTGATATCGGCATAATCTTCGAGAACGGTATAGAAAAGGCGGTCGTTATCCGCCTTGGGCAGTGCAGGCGCATCGCTGTGCAATGTATCCAGCAGAAGATTTGCTTCCAGTTCGAAGTTGTCGTAATCGGGAAATTCCAGCGTGACATCCGCAAAACGGAAACCATACAGTTCGCGGGTGCGGCGCACACGGCGCACCACCGCTGTCTCGCCGTTGGCTATAAAGTCCATCTCCTTCTGTTTTTCCGTCCAGTAATAATTATTTTTCGCCACCATCAGCAAGTCGCCCGTATTCAGTTCATCTTCCCGCCAGAGTATCCGGGAGCGGATGCCGTTATTGTAGATATTGGCACGCTTGTTGGAGCGGCATATCACAATCGTCTCGTCCAGCCCGTCGCGGTCGTAACACGTTTCGAGCGCATCTATCAGTTCATCGCCCGGCAGAACTTTGATGTCGGCAAACCCCGCAACCTTTATCTTCGGCAGAGCCTCGCAGGCATCTTCGGCAATCAGTTGCCGCAAGCGCGTAGCGTTCCACAAAATACCCGATTGCTGCTCCTGGCGTACCACTTGGGTCAAGTCCACTTCCTGCACCTCCAGTCCGTAGCCTTTCAAGGCATCTGCAAACAGAGCGGGACTCTGCTCCTCGCCCACCGGCGGAAGCTGTGCCGTATCTCCCATCAGCAAAAGGCGGCATCCCATACCCGAATAGACAAACTGCACCAAGTCGTCCAGCAAACGCCCCGTGCCGAATGCCGAACCCGACAGACCGTCATTGGCAATCATCGACGACTCATCGACAATATATAATGTATGAGTTGTCAAATTATCGTTCACCGAAAAGTTGCCCGTCTCATTGGAAAAAGATTGCTGTCTATAAATTTTTTTTATGAATTGTAAACGCCGGATGTCCCGCATAAGCGGAGAAAACCTTCGCCGCCCGCCCCGTTGGAGCCAGTAATACCGACTTCTGTTGCAGCTTGTCCAAAGTCCTGACCAGAGCGCCCACCAGCGAGGTCTTACCCGTACCTGCATAGCCACGGAGCAGAAAAACCGTCTCACTACGGGGCGCGAGAAGGAAGTCCGACAAAGATTTTATAGCAATTTCCTGCTCCGGAGTTGGTTGATAAGGAAAATTTTCCTTAATTTGCCTTTCTAAATAGTTATTTATCATTTTTGTAAGAGAAAAAAGTAACGGGAACTGTCGTTTTTAAATTTATTTCTTTTATTTTTGCGGTGCGAATATAACAACTAAAAAACATATTTATCATGAAAACAGTTTTTAATATCGTTTTAGGCTTGTGTGCCCTGGCTTTGGTTTACATCTGCTATGCCAGCATCATGGGTCCTATAAACTTTGAAAAAGCCAAGAAACAAAGAGACGCAGCAGTAATTGCCCGCCTTATCGACATTCGTAAAGCGCAGTTGGAATACCGTGGTTTGCACAACCAGCAATATACTGCCAGCTTCGATACGTTGATTGACTTCGTAAAGAATCAGAAACTTCCGTTTATCTTCAAGCAGGGTGAATTGGACGACAAGCAGTTGGAAGACGGCTTGACTGAAAAGAAGGCTATCAACATCATCAATAAGGCCAAAAAGACGGGCAACTATGCAGAAGTCAAAAAATGGGGATTGGAAAACTTCAAACGCGATACCATGTGGGTAGCCGTGCTGGACACTATCTTCCCGAAAGGCTTCAATGCCGACTCTATGAGATATGTTCCTTTCGGCAACGGTGCACAGTTTGAAATGGCTATCAAGAACGATACTGCCAAATCCGGTGCTCCTTTCTGCCTGCTCGAAGTCAAGACTCCGTATGAAGTATATCTGAACGGTCTCGACAAACAGGAAATCGCTAACCTGAAAGATGTTCAAACCAAGTTGGGCAAATACTCAGGTCTGATGATCGGTAGCCTGGAAACAGCCAACAACAACGCCGGTAACTGGGAATAATCCACCGACACAATACGTATGATAGAAACGACTGATTTTAGTAAATCGGAACAATATACCTTATCCATCCGTCTGAGTACGGATGGATTTTCTTTTTCTATATTCAATCCGCTCGGCGAAGGCAGATTTTCTTTCCACGAGCACGGAGTGGACGATTCCCTGTCCCTCACTGCCAACCTGAAACAGGCTTTCCGCGAAACGGACTGGCTGAAGAATCCTTTCCGCCGTATCAATGTCCTTATGGCAGGCAAACGCTTTACATTCATTCCGTTGGAATTCTTTGAGGACGAACAGGCGGAAACCGTATTCTATCATAATCACTCCAGACAAGACAACGAACTGGTGCAATACAACATCTTGCATAAGAACAATATAGTCGTACTGTTTGGAATGGACAAAAGCGCCTGCTCCCTTTTACGCGAACAGTATCCCGACGTCCGTTTCTATGCGCAGGCAAGCCCTCTCATAGAGTACTTTGCGGCAAAGAGCCGCCTGGGCAATTGCCGGAAAATGTATGTGCACCTGCGCAAAGAAGCAGCAGAGATATACGCCTACGAACGCGGCCGGCTGGCATTCGCCAACACCTTTGCCTGCAAGGAGACAAACGACCGCCTCTATTACATTCTCTGTGTATGGAAGCAGCTCGGCATGGCGCAGGAACGCGACGAGCTCCACCTCACCGGCGAACTGTACGACAAAGAGCAACTGCTGTCCGAACTGAAAAAATTTATCCGGCAGGTATTCATCATGAACCCTGCCGCCAATCTCGACCTACAAGCCATCAACCTATGCGAGTAATAAGCGGAATATACAAAAGAAGGCGTTTCGACGTGCCCCATACTTTCAAGGCACGCCCCACAACCGATTTCGCCAAAGAGAATCTGTTTAATGTACTGTCCAACTACATGGACTTTGAAGAAGGCGTACGCGCACTCGATTTATTTGCCGGCACAGGCAGCATCAGCATCGAGCTTGTGTCCAGAGGCTGCGACCAGGTAATCAGCGTAGAGAAAGACCGCGACCATTACGCTTTCATCTGCAAGGTAATGAAAGAGCTCAAGACCGATAAATGCCTGCCTGTCCGCGGCGATGTATTCAGATACATACAAGGCAGCCGCGAACGGTTCGACTTTATCTTTGCCGACCCGCCGTACGGGCTCAAAGAGCTTGAAACCCTGCCCGACCTCATTTTCGACAACAACCTGCTGAAAGAAGACGGCCTGTTCGTGCTGGAACATGGAAAAACCAATAACTTCGAAGAACATCCTTGCTTTTTGGAAAGAAGAATCTACGGCAGTGTCAATTTCTCTTTCTTCGGCATTCAAGGCTGAAAGCTACAGTAACGGTGCCAGCAGCCGCACTATGCTTTCTGCCGCCTTACGGTGCCAGGGACGTTTCTCCCAATTCTTGGAGAATACCTGCACACATTCCCGCTGGTCCTGCAAGAATATCTCACGCATCTGCAATGCGGTCTCGGTGTCGTATATAAAGGCATTCACCTCAAAATTATGCTCGAAACTGCGGAAATCCACGTTCGTAGAGCCTACTGTGGACAATTCGTCATCCGATACCATGAGTTTGGAGTGCAGGAAACCTTTTTTATAAAAGTACACCTTGACACCTGCACGCAACGCCTCTGCCAGATACGAGCAGGAGCCCAGATGCGTCAGCCTGTTATCCGCACGATAAGGCAGCATAAGACGCACATCCACCCCTGCCAGTGCAGCCGTCTGCATGGCTACGAGCACGGCTTCCGTCGGGAGAAAATAAGGAGTCTGTATATAAAAGTATTTCCGGGCGCCGGTTATCGCCATGACAAGTCCCTGCATGATTTCTTTCCAGGGACCTATCGGCTCGGCCGTTACAATCTGCGCCAGTGAAGTGCCGCAGACATCCACCTTCGGGAAGTAGCGGGCAGACGTAATCAAGGTACGGTCTACAAAATACCAGTCGAGCAGAAAAGCCGTTTGCAGACCATGCACAACCTTACCTTCCAGCAGCAGGTGCGTATCACGCCAGATGCCCCATGAAAAGCCGCGCATATAACGTTCGGCCAGGTTCATTCCGCCTACAAAGCCCACGCGCCCGTCAATGACTACAATCTTGCGGTGGTTGCGGTAATTCACCTTGCTGGTGAACAAAGGAAAACGTACTTTCAGGAAACTGCGCACTTCCACTCCCGCCTCGCGCATCTGTTCATAAAAGCGGTTGGGAACATGCCAGCATCCCACATCATCATAAATCACACGCACTTCCACTCCCTGCTTCGCTTTCTCCATCAGCACATCGCGCACCATACGGCCTACGGCGTCATCCTCGAAGATATAAAACTCCATGTGGATGTGCCTGGTCGCCTTTTGCAATTCGCGCAACAAGGATTGAATCATGGAAAGTCCCCGCGTATAGACTTCCACACGGTTTCCATCGAAAGGAAAAGCCTGGTTGGTGTTGCGAAACAGAGAGATAAGGCGTCCGTAATTTGCCGGAAGCGCACAGGAATCCTGGGCAAGATATTCGGCCATCGGCTTCTTCAACAGACGGTTGTAACTCTTCTTGCCAATGACACGCACCCGCCTTTGGCTGCGGCCGAAGAAGAAGTAAAACACCAGTCCCACCACCGGAAGGAACATCAGCACCAATATCCACGCCATTGTCTTTACCGGATTACGGTTATCGAGAATGATAACCGTGATTGTTCCGATAATTGCGCCAAAATAGATAATATCGAATGCTACTGTGGCAATCAGGCCGGCTATGAAGTTCCAATCAAGCATACATTTGTCACAAGAAGAAATAAGTCCCGAATAAAAATCAAAACAGATTTTAAAACAAATATATGAAAAAGGAAGGAAGTTTTACGACCTATTACATTGATTAACATTAGAACGGACGCCGCCCGCCGCCAAAGCCACCCCGGTGGCCGCCCGGACCAGGACCGCCGAAGCCTTGCCTGCCACGCATGCTTTCGCGCGCACCCTTACCGCCAAAAATATTCAAACGGTAAATGAAATGCAGCATGCAGTAGCTGTTGACACCATTATAAGACGACACCGACCGGCCATCCGCCGTCAACGAGCGGCTGATGTTGCTCTGTTGTTTCAGGATATCGTACATCTCGAAGCTCACAGTCGCCGCACCTTTCAGGAACGATTGCGAAAGTTGCGCGTTCCAGATCAACTCGTTGCGGTTCATGCTGCTGTCCGTATAGCCGCGGCGGCTTTGATTGGTGATATTGGTGGAAAGCGTCATCTTCCAGGGCATCGTGATGTTGGTCAGCGCACCGTAGGAGAAGGTATAGGGATTCTGGTTATTCTCCGGGCGCAATTTGCTGCGCTCTGCCGTATAGGAAACCGAACCGTTCACTCCGAATTCAAACCAGTCGTTGCGGTAGGCCCCGTTCACCCGCTCGCTCAGCATAAGTTCGGTAGTGGTATTCTTGTTATCCTGTTTCGTATTCTGATCGTATAGGAAAGCCACGTTGTTATTGTATCTGAGTTGCGAAAAAGAGTTTACCGTAAACTTCTTGTTCTTCAACGCCGTATTGAATCCGAACATACCGAAAGCGCTCCAGTTGCCGTTGATATTCTTGGGCGTAGTGGTCCGTCCGCCGGTTTGCTCGTTGTACACCGTACTGTTGCTGATGCTGTTCTGCGTGGTCGAGAAGCTGAGATGTGTCATCATTCCGCGCTGCAACTCCCCATTATAAGTATTGTAGAAGAGGCGCATATTGTGCGTAAATGCCGGCTTCAGTCCCGGATTTCCGACTCTGATGTTCAGCGGATTCGAGTTGTCGGCAATAGGCAGCAGGTTCTCCATGCTCGGCTGACTGCTGCGTCCACGATACATAAAAGCGCAACTGGCTCACTTTAGAAAAACGGTAACGGAAATCAATATTCGGGGCAAAGTTGAATACGTTTCGGGCCGTATCAATCATATAATCCCCGCGCTTATAGGACAATACCGAATGCTGCGGCTGGAAAGACATCCCCGCACTCAACTGATACTTCTCACGGATGAAGCGCAACGACACGGACGCATCGTGGTTGTAGTATCTGTACTCCGCATATTTGCCCAGGCTATCCACGGCATGCGACTCGTATCCGGACGGCAAAGGCCCGTTGATGTCCCACTCCGGATAGTCCAGCATATCGAATGTGGTCTTGTCGCTCTCACTGTACTTGTATTGGAACTGATAGCTGAACTGCAGGAAAGTGGCGCGCGCAATCGGTTCGCTGTACGTAACCTGAGCGCTATAATTATAGTTGTTGGTAGGTGTTGTGATATACTGGTTGCGATACAGCACGGAGTCGCCGCCCAACGCGTTCAATATCTGGTAATAGCGGGTTTCCGACTGCCTGTACTGGTCGTTGTCGTTGTCGCCGTAGCTGAAGCGTCCGCGAAAGGTTATGTTACGTCCGCGGTTATTCAGCTTCCTGTTGAGTTGCAGCGTGGCGGACGTCGAAATGCTTTTGCTTTTGGTCAGAGAAGCATCATTCGTTGCATTGACACGGATATTTTCCAAAGGGTCGTCTTCCAGCTTGTCGAAGTCGAGAAAATCGTTCGGGTTGGCAATCAGGCTATACGGGTCCGAGTTGAATGTTCCCGATTCCGAACCGGAAGTACCGTTTGTCTTGCCGTAAGAGAAGTTAGGACGGAAAATGATATTCGTCATCGAATCCGGCTTCCACTCCAGACGGAAGTTGGCAAAGACATCCGAATTCTTGTTCTTGTTGACAGCGTTCGAATTGGAGTATGAACTTTCCGTTCTGCAGGAAACGTTCCGAAGAGTTGGTACTGATAATGTCCGCACCTTTATAATCATAGCGGACACTACCGTCGAGCTCCAGTTTTGAAGTCTCCGTCGCAAAGTTCGCTCCCAGTGTTTTCGTGGCTACCAAACCGTTGTTCCTGCGCCAGCGCGGACCGCCGCCACCACCGGAGAACCCCTGGTCGTTGACATTATTGGCAGAACCAATCAAAGAGAATTGCGTCTTATCGACAATGTAATTTACCATCATGCGTGCCATATAACGGTCTTCCGTACCATAAGCCACATCCGCATTGCCGAACCACCCCTTATTCATACCTTTCTTTATGGTAAGGTCGAGCACCGTCTCCTCTTCACCGTCATCTATACCGGTGATGCGTGCCAGGTCGGACTTCTTATCGTAGGTTTTCAGTTTATCAATTATATCCACCGGCAAGTTCTTCAAGCCCGTCTTTATATCGCCCCCGAAGAACTCTTTGCCGTCCACCATGATTTTCTTCAGCTCCTTGCCGTTAATCGTCACATTGCCGTCATCATCGATTTCCGCACCGGGCAGTTTCTTCACCAGTTCTTCCAGCATCGCCCCTTCCGGCGTGCGATAGGCAGAGGAACTGTACATCAGCGTATCTTCCACCACCTGCACTTGCGGCGCTTCCGCCACTACCACAGCCTCGGCAAGCATAATGGCATCCGTTTCGAGCGTTATCGTACCCACATTTTTATTGCGCACGTTGGCGTAGAGATGCAGCGGGAGAAACTTATTCTTAAAACCTATATAGGAAACTTTCAGCACATATTTCCCCGCATTCACCTTCGGCAGGGTAAAGTAGCCGTTTCCCGTAGTGGCAACACCGGCTGCATAAGCGCTGTCCGGCAACGATAGCAATTGAATGGTAGCTTGCACCGCAGGCTCGTTCGTGTCTTCAAGCACACGGCCGGATACGGTGATGTTTTTGGTTTGTGAAAAAGCAGACAATGCCGTTGCCAGCAACAGCACCGCCGCAGTGATAATTTTTTTCATGCCCTGTCTTCTAAATAATCAACACTGTTTATTTGTAACTGATTCTTTTGACAAAAGTACGGGCAAAAGGTTTAACGGGCTACAGAATGATTTTGTTTAATTACCGGTTATTCCGCTTGAACAGGTTGTCCACGGTCGCTTTCTTTATGCCGAATTCAAGGCAGAGGACGTTCATAATCAGGAATATCAGGAAAGAAGAAGAATCGACGGACATAATATTCGCCCTGCGCCACCCTGTACAGCATGCCTCCGAAAATAAAGAGCACGGTAAGGAACATCGCATTGCGCGTGGCTTTGTTGCGTATCTCCTCTATCGCCTTGCATTCGCCTTTCGTCAGCGCAAAGAGTATCATCAATGCCCCCAGCATCATCAGGAGTTTGGAGCACTCTTTATAAAACAGCAGATTGGCATCTGTAACCCTGCCCGTAAGCATCATCAGGAACGGAAGGAACAAGGCCAGCGCAATTACGAAATAGCCCAACGGACGGCAGTATACGGGAAGTAAAGCTTTCATTTTCTTACATACAAATTAAAGGTTACGGTGCGGACACCTTACAAATACATAGATTTTCGGAAACAAAGATAACGTTTTATTGTTGAAAGAACTATCTTTGTAGCATAATAAATAAAGAGAGCAATGCTCCCTTCCATAATTTACAACTTCTAATCCGTAATAAGTCAAATGAGTAAACAAGAAGTAATCCTCTGCAAGGAGTTGGAAAACGACCTGACGCATGCCATCGGAAAATGTCCTCACGACAAGCTTTTCATCCTTACCGACGAACATACGCACCGCCTTTGCCTGCCGCAACTGCAAAGCATCCCCGCACTGGAAAATGCCGCCGAAATCATTATCGGAGCAGAAGACGTGCACAAAAATCTGGAGACTCTGGCTTCCGTGTGGCAGGCTCTGAGCGAACAGGGAGCCACCCGCCATTCGCTCTTGATAAACCTGGGCGGCGGAATGGTCACCGACCTCGGCGGCTTTGCGGCTGCCACTTTCAAACGCGGCATTGCATACATCAACATCCCTACCACCCTGCTTGCCATGGTAGACGCATCCGTAGGCGGAAAAACAGGCATCAACTTCAACGGACTGAAGAATGAAATCGGTGTCTTCGCCCCTGCTTCCTCCGTCTTGCTGGAAACCGGGTTCCTGCGCAGCCTCGATGCCCGCAACTTTTTCTCCGGCTATGCCGAAATGTTGAAGCACGGACTCATCAGCACTTCCGACCACCTGGCGGAACTGCTGTCTTTCGATACAGAAAACATAGACTACTCCGCACTCAGGACAATGGTAGGGCGCTCCGTACAGGTAAAGGAAGATATTGTGGAACAAGACCCCAAAGAGCACGGCATACGCAAGGCGCTCAATCTGGGACACACCATAGGACATGCTTTCGAGAGTCTTGCCCTGGCCGAAAACCGTCCGGTACTGCATGGTTATGCCGTGGCGTGGGGACTTGTGTGCGAACTTTACCTCTCCTACCTCAAAGCCGGCTTTCCTAAAGATAAAATGCGCCAGACCATCCAATTTATCAAAGAGAATTACGGTGCTTTCGCCTTTAGCTGCAAGCAATACGACAGCCTTTACGAACTGATGTTACATGACAAGAAAAACACTGCCGGCATCATCAATTTCACGCTGCTGAAAGAGGTAGGCGATATCTGCCTGAACCAGACGGCGGACAAAGAAACGATTTTCGAGGTGTTCGACTTTTACCGGGAATGTATGGGGGTATAAATCCCTCACTTTCCCAAAAACTGCATATACTGCTGTTGTGCTTTGTCCAATAAAGCCTCATCTATGCGGCTTTCCTGCCGGAAGAGAGAACACCCCGGGCCGCATCCGTTTCTTTTAACCTTCCTGTCCCAGTTCCCAACAATCTGCCCTTCGTAAAGTATTACCGGAAAGAACAGTCCGTTCCTCGTAAAAGCTTTGGAATAGTGTTCGGAAGGGAGCACATCCGTCCGGTCTTTATAACCCAGCAGCAGTTCATCGTACGGCGGCAGAAACCGTATATGCCCTTTTATGCTGCCGCGGGTTCTGCCGGACTCATGAAGATACCAGGTCTGCCCTTTCCACTGCTCTTCCGTCAGTTCACTGCCTATCAGGTATATACCTTGTTTCGCTTCCGTTACGGATAGTCCGGACCACCACACAAAATCCTGTAAAGTGGCAGGGGTATGACTACGGAAATAATTCCTTGCCAAACGTGCCAGAGCCTCGTCCTTCGTTATGTCCGGCACAGGTGGCACGCACTCTTCCAGAAGCATGTAAGCATGCTTTCCGCCTTTAGACTCTCCTCCGCAAACGATGCCTTCCACTTCCGCCCGTACCATAAAGCGGGTCATATGATAGTTGTCCGCCACCAGCCCCGAATGCCGGAAGTGTTCCGCTATTTCCAGCCTGGTCAGCCTTTTCTTTCCGGCAAGAATCGTTTCCAATGCACGATTGCTTTTACTGTAAAGTTCCTCGGATATCTCTTCCCTGCCTTTGGCGTATGCCTCATTGGCAGCTTTTATACGCCGGGCAGAGAGCTTCAGCATCCAACGAATATCTTCTGCCGCCACCAGATGCCATGTAGGGCGCATTACGTGCGTTCTTAAAATCTCTCCTTTCTGCAACGCTTCTTCCACCGTCCGGACAGTGGCCGAAGCCAGGCGCATACCCACCGCCCATTTAGCCATTGCATAATCCTGTGCCTGGACAGCTCCCATCCAGGACACCAACTCTTTCGGAGAATGAAACAAAGGATTCGCCAACTGCTGGTTCAACAAGCGCAATTTAGGTATATCCATCATCAAATATATTGTTTATACGGTTTATAACTGCTTTTGGGAAATGGCAAAGCTAATATAAATAAACAAAAAAAGGTAATATGCCCCAAAGAATCATCTGTTTTTCCGGCCGGATATTGCAATCACCATACTATTTCAGATTTATTTAACAATAAGAAAGCACTGATAAACAGCGAATTTTAAAATAAAGGTAAAATAAGGCAATAAAAAATCACAGAAGTATTGCTATTTCAAAATAAAGACGTACATTTGCATCCGCAATTCGGGTGTAGCTCAGCCCGGTTAGAGTACGCGTCTGGGGGGCGTGTGGTCGCTGGTTCGAATCCAGTCACCCCGACTGGTAAAAATGAAGGAGTTAAGTGATAAACTTAGCTCCTTTTTCTTTTATATATGACACATTTATAACACAAATCGTGGGTCAGTAGATTTTTACGGGTCCAAAGTACATCGGGAGCTATGCCGGATACGTGACGAGCAAAAACGGGTCAACGTAAAAACCTGAGGGATTCATAGCTTATGCATAAATTTTCGCCAATCTGAACAGGAAGAAAACTCTGTCCTTTACTCCTCTGAATTGTGTGCGGAACTCCTTTATTTTTGCATTGAACGATTCGGAAGCAGCGTTTGTTGAACCTCTATCAAAGAAGTTGATTATTTCCCGGTAATGCATCTGTACGGAACGTGCCACTCTTCCGAAAGCAAGAAACCCTGATTTTTCCACCTCGTCATACCAGCGGGCAAGACGCGTCAATGCCGCATCCTTGTACCTGCATTGGTGGTATATCAGTCCGAGCCTCATGGAGAGGTAGTATGCTTTCTTAATATCGGGATACTCCCGGAACAGGATGCCGGCGCGTACGCGCTGTGATTCCGTCCACAAGGATTCCTTCTTATATAACAGGTAAATGCTTCTCGAAAGAAGCTGTTTGCGTGAATCACCGTTTTCAAAGACCGGCGCATGATATATCTTCCCGCAGGCTTTGGCATGGGCGATCTGAACGGATTCTTCGTCCAAAGCCTCCCAACGTGCTTTAACGCGCATATCCTGAACCGCCTCATAAGCGAGTTTCTGCACATGGAAACGGTCTGTGACGCGGCGTGCGGCGGGAAAACAGAGGCGGGCGATCTGCTCCATGTTCGGAGCCATATCCATGGTTATCTCCCTGACCTGAAAGCGTCTGCGGCGGGAAAGACGGAGCAGTACGGAGGTCACGGTCTTTACATCTGTTCCTTTCACAACGGCGATAAGACTGCCCGAACGGCCTTTTCTCTCCTTGTTTATCAACACGGTATATAATTCTCCGCGGGAAAGGCAGACTTCATCCAGTCCCACATAAGCACCGATGTTCTTCTCGAAAAGAAGCCATTCTTCGGCATGAGGAAGCTGCTCCCAACAGAGATAACCGCTCAGGTGATTCCGGTATTGCCGCTCGAGCAGTTCCCCGTCGACCCCGAACAGCGTTCCCAACAGCCTGCAGCCCACCGGCAGCTTATCAATATAATTCTTTTAAAAAAGACGCAAATTCATGCGTCATACGGCTACCACCGGCAACCAGTTTCCAGTCACGGCTCACGTAACGGTTCTCATCCTTGACAACCCACCTGCGCCGGCGCACGTTCAGAAAAAGCTTCTTGCCGCGTATGGGGAAATCCTGAACCACAACAGGTTCGTAAAAACCCTTGCTCTCAACTTTCATTCCTGCGTATTCTTTAGGAACTTCATTCTTTTCTTCTAAATAAATCACTATTTCCGATGCGCTTTCCTTTACGTCCGAGATGATGAAATAATCCAATGTCCCTTCAGGAAGAAGGAGACGGTAGCCGTTGTTGTCCATAAGATTTCTGAGTTAGTTTTATGCAAAGATAGGATTTTTACAAATATTACCCCTCAGGTTTTTACGGGTCAGCGGATTTCCCTGGTTGGCAAGCTTTCTTTTAAGCGTATAGCCTAGCCAGTCTGAACATGAAGAATTTCAGATCAGCCACCCCTCTTAACTGGCTTCGAAAAGCTTTGATTTTAGCATT
>ENA-OQDL01000603-OQDL01000603.1-human-gut-metagenome-genome-assembly--contig:-NODE-603-length-22143-cov-11.660610_pt1 | contig 22143 bp, 20 predicted proteins | sample MGYA00242782_ERZ504609 | MGnify/ENA primary metagenome ERZ504609 (study PRJEB26092, sample SAMD00036320) | human gut metagenome | host: Homo sapiens | study: EMG produced TPA metagenomics assembly of... | reverse complement strand
CTACTCCTATCTCATTCGCTTTCTCTGCCGGAATTGTAAGTATCTCATTTCCAGAAATTTTACTCTTTTTCATCATATTCTGCGTTAATGAAAGAGAACTGAAAATAATTTGGATTCATCTCAACATCTACCGTTTTGCTTACTGGTTCCTTATATTCATAATGAGTCCGTCCCATCTCGATACGTCATATTCCATATATATTTTTGTCCAAGTACAGCCATACTGGCAGAGCCTGTCATTTGAACTGCAGAACTGTCATTCTCATCATAACCAGATACCTCTGTAACTGCATCCAATGTAACTTTCGTTTTCGTTTTTGCTTTTCCCTGGATAATTGTCATATCTGCATCCATATCCAGTTCTTCTTTCCAGTTTCCTGACACGACTGTTTTCTGCATTGCTTCCTGATATGCCAGAAAAGCATCTTTCCCTTTTCCATATACCGTAATCGGAAATACTTGAAACCCTATTATCAACGCGATCAAAATATTCCTCATTTTCTTTTCCATTTGTGCTCCTTTCAAAAAAGGACCCCGTATAAAACATACAGAGTCCTTTTTCATCTGATTTTTCTTCTAAAACAGGTTTCCCATTGTATACAGATCTAAATACCAAGAACGATCTACTTTTATTACAGATATTTCCAGAGAATTGCTTACTTCTGTTTCATCTCCTTTCAAAGTAAACTCAACCTCTACAGTTTTAGCTGCAGATACTTTTACGTTTATATCTTCATAATTGCTTTTTAAATCATCCAGGTCATCATCTGTCACATCTTCAACATTTGTCATTTTATAAGACAGTTTCCAGTCATCTCCCAGCGATTGATCCAAGGAATCCACTTGTTTCTTGAGAGAATCATTCGCCTCATCTACCAACTCTGTTTTGCTATATCCTGTCTCCTCTAATGCTTTATCTACTACCTTTTCCGGAAGCAATTCTACAATAGATTGTGCATCTACCGCAAACTGCGACGTTACAAATGTATCTATTGTCTTTTTGTAGCTTCTTCCCCCAAGTGTATAAACAAGAAGTACGACTGCTACAATCACACACACTGCTAATACAATACCCTTTTCTCTGTTTTTTTTTGCAGGTGACTTTTCATTTAGCGCTTTTCCACATTTACTGCAATATTTTGCCCCATCTGGATTTTCTGTTCCGCATTTTTTGCAAAGCATTTATTTCCCTCCACATTTTGAAATTTTTATCACGAACACTATTTTATTTGGATCCAGATTGCCACATTCTTTGCATCCCTTCCATAATTTCGTTCAGCTCTTGTTTTCGGCTCTGAACTTGGTATGCAGATACCCGCATACATAAAATAAATGGTGCATCCAGAATCAAGAAAAACAATGCCATGATTCCGATTCCATTAATGAGCGTTCCTGCCGCCGCTACCAGCATCAATACTGACATTATTATTCCTACAATTTTAAATCCTTTAGCCCGTTTTTGGTATGCTTCTATCTCTGCCGTAAGTTCATCTGGATTTCTAAATTTTCTTCCACATTTTTTACAGATCCAATATGTCTTCTGTTGTAAACCACTCGCTCCGGCTAATACTCCAGCTTTCGTACCAGCAAATACAGAAACACCCATTCCGCTTGCTACAGCACCTCCTATATCCCGATCTCCTATAATATTTAAGTCTTTTTCTCCACACCGTGGACAACAAATTTTTACATATGTAGCTGTTCCCATATCCTTCCTTCTCTCTTAATTTATTTTTTTATCTATTTTTTGCTGTTAATGGCCGAAACGATTGAATTGTAATTCCCCGATATTCCAGGATGCCTTCATCTCCTACTGCAATAAATATGGTGTCTGCATGAAAACTTCTAAGCTTTTTACGCTCTCCATTTTCAAATTCAACCACATACCATTCAATGTTTCCTTTTTGTACTGGTTTCTCAAGAATTTTTACTTTCGATTTTTCCAGTGGCTTGGAATTGTCCTTTGATTTCAAAATAAAGTATCCAATCCAGGAAGCGATTCCTATCACTAAAACAACTATAACAAACGCAAAAATATCTTTATCAGAAAAACTGCTGCCACCGATACGTATATATGTCATTTAATTTTTCTCCTTCTTTTCAAACATGAACCATAAATTATTCTTTAAATTCGCTATAGGGAATCGGATCATCATCAAGCCTGTTCGAGTAATATATCACACTTACATTTTGGGCTTTTCCTTGCAGATACAGAAAAACTGAATCTGATTTCCATACTACTGAGTTGCCGTTTGCCAAATTTCCCACATGAATTATTCCACTTGCTGCACCACTTAAGCTGATATTCTCTGTAGATGTAAAATCAAATAAACTCTCTACAGTACTGCCCTCTGGAACTTGAACCACAATGCTGCCATCTGTAACTTCTTTGGTTCCCGATGTTGACTTACCACATCCAATTAGCATCATCATGCTTAAGACCATTAAAAACAAATACATCTGTTTTTTTCGTTTCATAACACATTCCTCCTGCTTCTATATCTTTGGTTTTGGACTTCGATTTTTTCTTTTTCATCCCCCCTACCTAATATCCCCATTTTCAGAAAGTGTACTTTTGCAGATCAGAAAATACATTCTATTTCTTTATATATTTTCACTAAAACACATTGTTTTTTTCTTCCTAATATTGTATAATACAACAAAGCAACTTGAATTTTCAGAATTTGCAAAAGTACACATTTACAAATTCTGCTCTCCTGTCATTTGCTTTTCATCTTCCATTTTTCTTATCTTCCCATAAAACGTCCCAACCGGCATGTCACATGCTTTCGCAGCTTCCTTTAACGTTATCTTTTTTTCTCTCCATTCCCTATGAACTTGATCAAAATTATCCGGTACCGACCGCGGCGGTCTGCCAAATTTCACTCCTTTTGCCTTTGCAGCTGCAATTCCTTCTGCCTGCCGTTGACGAATATTTTTGCTTTCACTTTCTGCCACAAAAGACAACACCTGTAAAACAATATCGCTCAAAAAGGTTCCCATCAGATCTTTTCCCCTTCGAGTATCGAGCAATGGCATATCAAGGACAACAATATCAACACCTTTTTCTTTTGTCAGCACACGCCATTGTTCCAAAATTTCCTCATAATTTCTTCCAAGTCGATCAATACTTTTTATATACAGCAAATCATCTTTCTTCAATTTTCGTATCATTTTACGATATTGCGGACGGTTAAAATCTCTGCCCGACTGCTTATCCAGATAAATATTCTTTTCCAAAACACCAACTCGTTTCAACGATAATAATTGCCGATCTTCATTTTGATCTCGGCTGCTTACTCGTATGTAACCATAAATATTCATAGTGTGTTCCCTTCTTTATAAAATTTTGCATCACAAAAAATTTTACATGCTCGACGTGAATCTTGTGATCACAAAATTTCATCAACTTCTCTTTTCAAACACATTATAATAAAGCATCTCTGGGAACACATATTTTTTGTATGATGGTCTATTATGTTCGCTTATCTGACCATTATTCTCCCAACAAAAAAGCAAGGCAGCATGCCACAAATTTTTCTGTGGTATGCTGCCTTGCTTTTTTATTCAAAATTTTGCGCGTCTAACTCATCATTGAAGTAATGAAAATGCGATGCTCAGTTTTCAAAATATACCATTCTTTACTGAATCGGCTCCTTCGCCGGTGTTCCCGCTTTTCTCGGATACTTTTTCGGCGTTGCCTTCACCTTCTCGATGCAGACAAACGATCTCTCATCCTCGGTTCCCGTAAGCTGGAAGTAAATCGGCTCTTTTGCCTCGCCGCCGAGCACATGAATCGCTTTTTGAGCTGCGGCAAGCTCCTCATTCAATTTGCCCGATTTATACGAAACAAACCGTCCGTCCACCTTCACATACGGCAGACAGTACTCCGAAAGCGAGCTTAAATTCGCCACTGCCCGCGATACCACGAGATCAAACTGCTCCCGGTAATCCTTCTGGCGTGCGAAATCCTCGGCTCTTCCGTGAACCGCCGTAATCTTCGAAAGGCTAAGCTGTCCGATCACCTCATTCAGGAATTTCACTCTCTTATTCAGTGAATCCAGCAATACAACTTCCACCTCCGGAAACGCGATTTTCAGCGGGATTCCCGGAAAACCGGCTCCCGTTCCCACGTCGAGAATGCGTCCCGCCTGTTCCACATCACAGACCTTCACCAGCGACAGACTGTCGAGAAAATGCTTCGTAATCACCTGATCGAACTCGGTAATCGCCGTCAGATTCATAAACGAATTCCACTCTACAAGCAGCTCATAATACTGCAGAAACTGCGTTTTCTGCTCCTCGGAAAGTGTGATTCCAAGCTCAAAAAGGCCGCGCTCAAATCCTTCAAGATTGTATTCTTTCATGTTGTTCTCCGTTCTTCTCTATTCTTCCAAGTGCCCGCTGCACTTTTTGTTACGATCCACGCAGCGCGAAAGCACTTGCTGTTTCGCTGCATAAGAACGTAATTCAGGCATGCATATCTGCCATTTATTTATGTCCCAGATACACCAGCAGAACCGAAATATCCGCCGGGGAAACGCCTGAAATACGGGACGCCTGGCCGATGTTGATCGGGCGGTACAGGTTCAGCTTCTGTTTCGCCTCGATACGCAGACTCTGAATCTCGTCGTAATTGATGTTCTCCGGGATCTTCTTCTCTTCCATCTTCTTGAACTGCTCCACCTGCTTCATCTGGCGCCTGATATAGCCGTCGTACTTGATGTTGATGTTGACCTGCTCCTGCACATCCTCCGGCAGCTTGGGTCTTTTCGGATCTACTTCCGCCAGCATCTTATAATTCAGTTCAGGTCTCCTGATCAGCTCTGCGAGCGAACTTCCGCCGGAAAGCAGCGTCGATCCATACTCTTCCAGAAGCTCATTGATGTTCGAGCTCGTTCCCACATACGTATTCTCCACGCGCTCAATCTCTTCCTGAATCCGCTGTTCTTTTACTTTCAGTGCCTCATACTGCTCCTCGCTGATCAGACCTGCGCGGTAGCCGTATTTGCGCAGACGCAGATCCGCGTTGTCCTGACGGAGCAGGAGACGGTATTCCGCGCGGCTCGTCATCATACGGTACGGCTCATGGTTCTCTTTCGTCACGAGGTCGTCGATCAGAACGCCGATATACGACTCCGAACGGTCGAGCACCAGCTCTTCTTTTCCCTGCACGCGGAGCGCTGCGTTGATACCCGCGATCAGCCCCTGTGCCGCAGCCTCTTCATATCCCGAACTACCGTTAAACTGGCCTCCGGAAAACAGATTTTTGATCGCCTTGAACTCGAGGGACGGCAGAAGCTGTCTCGGGTTAATGCAGTCGTACTCGATCGCATACGCATTCCGCACGATTTTCGCGTGTTCCAGGCCCGGCACGGTGTGATACATCGCAATCTGCACATCCTCCGGCAGTGAACTCGACATGCCGCCGACGTACATCTCGTTCGTGTATCTTCCCTCCGGCTCCAGGAACACCTGATGGCGGTTTTTATCCGCAAATTTTACGACCTTATCCTCAATCGAAGGACAGTACCTGGGACCCGTTCCCTCGATCATGCCGGAATACAGCGGTGACCGGTCGAGGTTTTCGCGGATAATTTTATGCGTCTCCTCGTTCGTATACGTCAGCCAGCAGGATTCCTGATCGATCTGCACGCTCTCCGGATCGGTCGAAAACGAGAACGGAACGACACGCTCATCACCGAACTGCTCTTCCATTTTCGAAAAGTCGATGCTTCGCTTGTCAATACGCGCCGGTGTTCCTGTTTTAAAACGCACCATCTCCACACCGTTCGCTTTCAGGGAATCGGTCAGATGTGTTGCCGCCTGCAGTCCGTTCGGTCCCGTATATGTGCTCACATCACCGTAAATACACCGCGCATTCAGATAAACGCCGGTACAGAGAACGGCAGCCTTACAGTGGTAAATCGCGCCGGAAACGGCCTTTACGCCCGTCAGAACACCGTCTTCCACAATCAGCTCCGCAATCTCCATCTGACGGATCGTCAGATGATCGGTATTTTCGAGAACCTCGCGCATCGACTGGCTGTACGCCCGCTTATCCGCCTGCGCACGCAGAGAATGCACTGCCGGTCCCTTCGATTGATTCAGCATTTTCGACTGAATAAACGTTTTATCAATATTTTTACCCATCTCGCCGCCGAGCGCGTCGATTTCTTTTACGAGGTGCCCTTTCGAGGTTCCTCCGATGTTCGGGTTGCACGGCATCATGGCGATGCTGTCGACACTTACCGTAAATACAACCGTTTCCAGCCCCATCCGCGCCGCCGCAAGCGCTGCCTCGCATCCCGCATGGCCTGCGCCGATGACGGCAATATCAATTGTTTCTTCTAAAACTGCCATTTTTCTTTTATCCTCTTTCTCTATCTACAGCTTTGAATTTTGCCTTAAGCTTTTTCTACTCTGTCAAAATCCGGCTGTCGTTCCTTGTAACTCTATTCCGGCAGATCTTCGTAATCTGTATTTGCTGCCTTTATTTACCTGTACAGAACTTGCTGAAAATCTCATTCACAAGGTCCTCTCCCACCGCTTCACCGATGATCGAACCCAGCTCCTCATACGCATTCATAAGATCAATGGAAAAGAAATCCTCCGGCATACCCATTTCGATGCTTTCTGCCGTCAGTTCCAGACTCTTTTTTGCTGCAAGAAGCGCCTGCTTGTGGCGCGCATTCGTGATGTAAACCTCATCGTTGAACGAAATTTCGCCCTGGAAAAACATCTTTTTCATCTGTTCCTCCAGCTCTTCCATACCCGTCTCTTCCCGCGCGGAAATGCTGATGACCGGAGCGCCTGTCTTCTGCTCCATCTCCTCTTTTTCGATCACCGCAGTCAGATCCGACTTATTCAACAGCACAATCGCCTTGCGCCCTTTCAGGATTTCCATGATTTTTGCATCATTCTCATCGAGCGGCACGGATGCATCCACCACGTAGAGAATCAGATCCGCGTCCTTTGCATGCTCCAAAGCACGGTCCACACCGATTTTCTCGACCGTATCCGCCGTTTTTCGAATACCCGCCGTATCCAGAATCCGAAGGGAAATGCCCTTTAAGACCAGATTTTCCTCGAGCACGTCGCGCGTCGTTCCGGCGATATCCGTCACAATCGCCTTTTCCTCTCCGGCCAGCAGATTCAAAAGCGATGATTTTCCGGCATTCGGCTTTCCAAGAATAACCGTCTTGATGCCCTCCTGGATCATTTTGCCCTCATCCGCAGATGCAAGCAGCTTTTCCACCTGCTTTTTCTGCTCCGCAACAACCTGGGCCAGCCGCTTTGGATACCCGTCCAGGCTGATGTGCTCCGGGTCGTCGAGCGCCGACTCAATAAATGCGATCTCGTAAATCAGCTTCTCACGGATTGCCCGGATCGCCTTTTTCACCGTTCCGCGAAGCTGGCTCTCGGAGCTTTTTAAGGCATAGGCGCTTTTCGCCGAAATGACATCCATGACCGCTTCGGCCTGCGTCAGATCCATTCTTCCGTTCAGAAACGCCCGTTTCGTAAACTCGCCCGGATCTGCTGCCCGCGCACCGGCATTTAAGACTGCCTCGAGCACTTTTTTCACCGCCAGCACCCCGCCGTGACAGTCGATCTCGACGGTATTCTCGCCCGTATATGTTTTCGGCCCTTTCATCACCATGACAAGGACCTCATCAATCACTTCCTCCCCTTCGGTAATCCAGCCATAATGAATCGTATGGGATTTGACCGCGGAAAGCTTTTTTCCTTCTTTTTTTTGCACGGAATACGCGGTCTGCCACTTCGAACGCATCGTTTCCGCTGATTCTTACAATACCAATTCCCGCCGGCGCCATCGCTGTGGACACTGCGGCAATTGTATCATCCAAATGAAATCCTGCCATTGTTTCCAGTCCTTTCTAAAACCTCTCTTTTTGGGGATCCCAGTATTCAGATCCACATCTTTTCTTTCCTTTCGCATGGCTCTGAATAGTTCCATTTTATCAGAAAACCAGAAAAGACGGTACCCCGTATTTTACACAGGTACCGTCTTTTTGCATATTTTTTACGCTTTCTTATCGTTTCGGCGCTACAACAACGTGACGATATGGCTCGCTGCCCTCGCTGTAGGTCTCCACAAATTTATTTCCCTGCAATGCAGAGTGGATGATTCTTCTCTCGTAAGGATTCATCGGCTCCAAAGAAACCGGTCTTCTGGTCTTTTTCACTTTGTAAGCGATGTTTCTTGCCAGGTTTTCCAGTGTTTCTTTTCTGCGCTTGCGGTAATTTTCCGTATCAAGTTTGACACGAACGTAATCCTTCTGCTCTTTATTGACTACAAGGCTGGTCAGATACTGAAGGGAATCCAGCGTCTGTCCTCTTTTTCCGATCAGGATGCCCATATCCTCACCGGCAAAATCAACTTCAAGAGAACCATTCTCGGCATTGTACTCCATCTGGATCTCAACCGGGAGCTCCATGGCTTTGAACACGCCGCTTAAGAACTCAAGTGCCGTTGCCTTGATCTGGGCGATTTCCTCGTCTGTTTTCTGAACTACTTCACGCTCTTCTCTTGGCTCGGAGCGTCTTGCAGTTTCTGCCTGACGCGGAGCAGATTTTCTTTCCGTTTCTTTCTTTACAGCTTCTTTTTTCGGCGCTTCTTTTACCGGTGCAGGAGCTGCCTCTTTTTTCTCTGGTTTCTGGGGTGTTTCCGGTTCTTTTTCCGGTGCGGCTTTTACAGCGGCACGGATCACAGCCGGTTTACTTCCGATTCCAAAGAATCCGGAACTGCCTTCGCTGATGACCTGGATCTCCAGTTTATCGCTGGCAGCCTGAAGCTCGATGCAGGCTTTTGTAATGGCGTCGTCCACGGTTTTTGCGGATACTTCGATAAACTCCATAAAGATTTACCCCCTATTTTTTCTTTTTGCTGTTCTTTTCATCAAACTGTTTTACCATGTTTGCTTTCGCAGCGATGCTTCCGGCGCGGTATTCCTGATTGCTGTTGTAATACTCAGTCGAAGCCTTTCTTGCTGCCTCTTTTTCCTCAGCAGACGGCTCTTCGTTCTCCTGTACCTGAATATTACGCACACTCTGCGTTGCAGCCTGTGTGATTTTCTGCGGCGGAAGGCCGGCTTTTTCTCTCTTCTTTGCAGCTTTTTCCTGGTTTTTGCGGATCACCTCATCCATGTCGATCGAGGACATATGGCGGTTGATGATAACCTGCTGTACACTTCGAACGAGCGCACCGGCGATCCAGTAAATACCAATACCGATGGAGAATGATAAACACATAAATGCGGAGAAAACAGGCATTACCGTGTTCATGGTCTTCATGGAATTTTCCATGGAGTTTGCTGTCTTATTTCCGTTGTTGGAAGATGGTGCCTGCGGCATCAGCTTGTAGTTCAGCCACTGGGTAAACCATGCCAGAATCGGCACCAGAATTGCTCCTGCAATCAGAAGCGCAGATCCGTTTGCCATACCCTCGCGGATGACATCCATCGGAGACTGTGTGATATTAAATCCAAGGAACATGTTGATATGCTTGGACTCCGCGGCGGTTTTTGTAATGGTATCCGCAATACCGGAGAACTCGCTGATGTCAGCCAGCTTCGTCCACTGGGACGGTTTCAGCACATAAAACATGTCCAGAAGGTTGTTTTCGGTTAATGTTTCACTTACTTTACTGTACATGGTAACACGGTTATCTGTGATAAACTGTGTCAGGATGTCAGAATATCCTGATACACCCATCATCTGTGTTGTCAGTCCCTGGAATACATTGCGGACACTTCCGATATATCCCGGAATATGATAGATAACCTGGTACAGTGCAAGCAGAATCGGCATCTGAATCAGCAGTGTACTGCAGCTTCCTGTCGGGGAGACACCGTATTTCTGATAAACTGCCATGGTTTCTTCAGATTTTTTCATCTGAGAAGCCTGGTCTTTTTTGTTCTGATATTTCTTTTCAATTCTCTGCAGATCCGGCTGCATTACGCTCATCATCTTCGACATCTTCTGCTGCTTGATCTGAAGCGGCGTCAGAACGAGATAAATGATAATCGTATACAGAATAATCGCAATACCGATGTTCGGAATTCCAATTTTTTCCAGACAAAAATAAATTCCATTGATCAGCCAGCCGAGGATCTGGCATACCCACCCGATAATCGGCCACGTTGACTTACTCAGTACGATATCCAAAACGTCTTTTCCTCCTTATTTATCTACGGCACAGGGTCGTAACCTCCGTGTGAAAACGGGTTACATCTCAGTATTCTCCATAATGCCAGCAGACTTCCTTTGAAAGCACCATATTTCTGAATCGCTTCCAGCCCGTACTGCGAGCAGGTCGGCGTATAAGGGCAGTGCACCCTCTTCAGAGGAGACAGGTACTTCTGATAAAACCGGATACCTTTTATCAATACCGTCTTCATTTTTCTGTTTCCTTTAATATATGATGTAGTTTTCCCAGATGCAAAAGTGCTCCCTCTATCTCGAAATACGTACAGTTTTTTGCATTAACTCTTGCGATCACAACTACATCCATTCCACACTGAAATTCCTCTTCATGCAGACGATAACTCTCCCGGATCAGTCTCGCCAGATGGTGGCGCACAACGCTGTTTCCCACCTTTTTACTTACTGAAATTCCAATCCGGTTCCGTCCCAGCTGATTTTTCTTCACATACATGACCAGAAATCGGTTTGCAAACGATGTTCCCTGCTTATAAACCAGCTGAAAATCTCTGTTTTTTTTCAGGCTTTCCGAATATTTCATGAATCCATTCTTTCCTTCATGATTTGTCTAAATTTTCTTTTCATTGAATAGCTTTAGATAGAAGAAAAGACCACATAAATTTTATGCGGCCTTTGGTTTTATGCTGATAATTTTTTTCTTCCTTTTAATCTTCTTGCAGCTAAAACTTTTCTTCCACCTTTTGTGCTCATTCTTGCTCTGAATCCGTGAACTTTAGCTCTGGATCTTTTTTTCGGCTGAAATGTCATTTTCATAAGATAAGGCACCTCCTTTAAATTCTAATCAATAACTGCCTGCAAGGCAGTATTTCACTACATGTATGACAGAAAACATCATTTCAATTATATTCATAAACCCCTATTTCGTCAACCCTAAAATCAATAATTTTCGCAGTTTTTTCGGGAAAAATGCCGCTCTGACGCGGTTTTCCGGTCTGCCGCTGCCCGTGCCTTCCGTGTGCTGATTTTCGGTTTATCCACAACTTATCCACACTGTCCGCCGCACACGTACAAATACCAGTTCGATTTTTGCGCTTTCCACACGATATCTTGTAACCGTAATCAACATTATCCACAATCTGTGGATAACCTTGTGGATAACTTTCGGTTTTGCTGTGTACAACCTGTAGGCATTTCCAATTTTTCCAGTATTTACGCCATGTATAATGTGTATATAAGTTTTCCAGACTTTACACATTTCGGTTTTTCCAGCCCTCTATCCACAATTTTATCAACATAAGATTCCCTGTTATCCACAAACTATCCTCCATTTCATCAACAGGAAAATTTTTTACACATTCTGTGGATAAAAAAATAATTATCCACATTTTTGGGTTGAATAAAACGGCATTTTATTATATCATATAGAAGTAAAAATGCGACTATTCGGGGAAAATTTCGTTTTTCAGACAGAAGTTATCCCCAAAAAGCAATGATTATAGAAGCGGAGCGACAGAAAAAGCATGGAAATCGTACAAGATAAATGGAAAGAAATACTGCAGAGAGTGCGGGACGAGCACGAATTATCTGAGATCTCCTTTACTACATGGATTGAACCACTTACGATCCATTCGGTTGAGGACAATCTGATCACAATCCTGGTTCCATCCGAAAAAATGGGTCTCGATTACGTGAGCAAAAAATATACTCTTCCTATTAAAGTGGCCATCGCGGAAATCACAGGTGTCAACTATGAGATCCGCTTTATTCTTCCGGAAGAAGTGAAACAGGAAAAAGCGCCTGCTCCCGTCCAGAAAAATCTCTATGTGCCGAACCTGAATCCAAAGTATACCTTTGATACCTTCGTGGTCGGCAGCAATAACAAATTTGCCCATGCAGCTTCTCTCGCCGTGGCCGAATCCCCGGGAGAAATCTACAATCCGCTGTTTTTATACGGTGGTGTTGGACTGGGCAAAACCCATCTGATGCACTCGATCGCACATTTTATTCTTCAGAAGAACCCGTCTTCGCGGATTCTCTACGTAACGAGTGAAGAATTTACCAATGAAGTCATCGAGGCCATCCGAAACAGCAACAACACCGCAATGACCAAATTCCGTGAGAAATACCGCAATATCGACGTACTTCTCATCGATGATGTACAGTTTATTATAGGAAAGGAATCCACGCAGGAAGAGTTTTTCCATACCTTCAATACGCTGCACGGCGCCAACAAACAGATCATCCTTTCTTCGGATCGTCCCCCGAAAGACATGGATATCCTGGAAGACCGCATCCGTTCCCGTTTCGAATGGGGACTCCTTGCCGACATCCAGAGCCCGGATTATGAGACGCGAATCGCCATTCTCCGAAAAAAACAGGAATTAGACGGCTATTCCGTCAGCGACGATGTGATCGAATACATCGCTTCCAATATTAAATCGAACATCCGTGAGTTGGAAGGCGCTCTCAACAAAATCATTGCATACGCAAACCTTGAAAAACGTGAAATCAACATTGATCTTGCAGAGCAGGTGCTGCGCGACATCATCTCCCCGAACGAGAAGAAGGTGATCACGCCGGAATTTATCATCGACACCGTTGCAGATCACTTCGATATTACGCCGTCCGACATTGTCGGCAGCAAGCGGAGCAGCAAAATCGTATTCCCGCGCCAGATCGCAATGTATCTGTGCCGCGAAATGCTCGATGCCCCGCTGACCGGAATCGGAAAAATGATGGGCGACCGCGATCATACCACTGTCATGCACGGCATTGAAAAGATCGAAAAGGAAATGAGTGCCAAAGACAGTGTCCGCAACACGGTAGATATCTTAAAGAAGAAGATTAACCCGTCTAAATAAGCGGCATAGCTATAACTCTGTCAAAACAGTTCGAACCGATCTACATTTATATAAGAAGAAACGCATCGGTTTACAGGCCCTTATTTATGCACAAACCGATGTGGAAAGCCTGTGGATGAATTGTGGACAAATTTGGAGCCTGAAGTTATCAACATTTCATACACAGGTTCACGTTCGATTATTCACAGAGTTATACAGATCCATTTTTCCAGTATTTCCGCATTCTCGAAGGGGTTATCCACATATCCACAGCCCCTACGACTAAGACTACGGATTTTTACTATATTTTTTCTTTATAAGCATACTCACCCAGCCGTGAGGAAAGGAGAGTTATCCACAATTATGAAATTAGTGTTTGACAAAGCAGACCTTGTAAAAAGCGTTGCCATTGCGATGAAAGCTGTTTCCGGTAAAACTACGATGCCAATTCTGCAGTGTATCCTGATTGATGCATCTTCCAGCCAGATCAAGTTTACCTCCAACGATATGGAACTCGGAATTGAGACCCTTGTCACAGGTATGATTCTGGAACGCGGTATTGTTGCTCTGGATGCAAAGATTTTTTCTGAGATCGTAAGAAAACTTCCGGATAATCAGGTTACAATAGAAACAGATGAAAATCTGGTAACTACGATTACGTGTGAAAAAGCAAAATTCAGCATTCCGGGACAGTCAGGAGAAGATTTTTCCTATCTGCCGATTCTCGAAACTTCCGATTGTGTTTCCATTTCCCAGTTCACCTTAAAAGAACTGATCCGTCAGACCATTTTCTCCATTGCAGCCAATGAGAACAACAAACTGATGACCGGTGAGCTTTTTGAAATCAAAGATAACACACTTCGCGTCGTATCTCTGGACGGACACCGTATTGCGATCCGCAGAATTGAGCTGAAAGATTCGTATCCGGACCGAAAAGTCGTTGTTCCGGGAAAAACCCTGAACGAAATCAGCAAAATTCTGTCCGGCGAGATGGATGATCAGATTGATATTTACTTCTCGGAAAACCACATTATGTTCAAGTTCGATGATACAACGGTCGTTTCCAGACTGATCGACGGTGAATATTTCCGCATCGACCAGATGCTTTCGAGTGATTACGAGACAAAAGTGACGATCAACAAAAAAGAATTCTTAAGCTGTATCGACCGTGCGACGCTTCTTGTCAAAGAAGGCGACAAAAAACCGATCATCATCGACATCCAGGATGGAGCGATGGAACTGCAGATCAACTCCGCGATGGGTTCCATGAAAGAAGAGATCGATATCAACAAAGAAGGCAAGGATATTATGATCGGTTTTAACCCGAAATTCCTGATCGATGCACTTCGTGTTATTGACGACGAGGAGATTTCGATTTATCTGGTCAACCCGAAGGCTCCATGTTTTATCCGGAACGAAGAAGAGAGCTATATCTATCTGATTCTGCCGGTAAACTTCAATTCCGTGAGATAAGTCACATAAGTTTGAAATCTGCCGGAACCTTTTCTGAAAGAACTTTCAGCGGTTTTACAGCCACACAGGTTGAAAACTGCGAACTTACGTGAAGAAAAGGCACGGCAGTGCAGGAGGAAAAAATGGAAATTATTACGCTGCGTGAAGATTACATCAAACTGGGCCAGGCATTAAAAGCTGCGGCTCTGGTAGAAGACGGCGTGGAAGCAAAGCTCGTCATCAAGGACGGCGAAGTGACCGTAAACGGTGAAGTAGACACCCGCCGCGGCCGCAAGCTCTATGACGGAGATGTTGTCTGCTACAATGGAAATGAGATACAAATTAAAAAATAAGGCTTAAAAACTTAAGCTGATTTTTCACGGACGAGTGCTCATGTATATCAAATCTTTAGAACTGAAGAACTATCGGAATTATGAGAGTTTATGCATAAATATCAGCCCCGGAACGAATATTCTCTACGGCGACAATGCCCAGGGAAAGACGAATATTCTCGAGGCTTTATATCTCGCGGGTACGACAAAATCGCACCGCGGCAGCAAGGACCGCGAAATCATCCAGTTTGACCGGGAGGAAGCCCATATCCGGATGATGGTGGAGCGGAACGGCAGCACGCATAAAATCGATATGCATCTGAAAAAAAATAAATCCAAGGGAATCGCCATCGATGGAGTTCCGATCCGCAAAGCGTCGGAACTTTTTGGCATTGTAAATATTGTGTTTTTCTCTCCGGAGGACCTGAATATCATCAAAAACGGTCCTGCGGAGCGCCGGCGTTTCCTGGATAGCGAAATTTGTCAATTGTCAAGACTATACATGATCGAGCTTGCCAATTATAATAAAGTGGTGGCGCAGAGAAACAAGCTGCTTAAAGAGATTTCGTTTTCCGGCAGAATGGCGGATACGCTCGAGATCTGGGATGAGCAGATGGTCCGCTATGGAACAAGCATTATTTCCGAGCGGAAAAAATTTATCAGCCGCCTGAATGATATTTTATCCGAGATCCATCAGAATCTGACCGGAGGAAAGGAGCAGATTCTGATTACCTATGAACCGAATGTGTCCGAGGAAGCGTTTTCCGAAGAGTTAAAAGCCGGAAGAGAGCGTGATCTGCGTTTCGGACAGTCCTACACCGGGCCGCACCGGGACGATTTCTGTGTGCGGGTCAACGACATTGATATCCGTAAATACGGTTCCCAGGGGCAGCAGAGGACGGCGGCGCTTTCGCTGAAACTGGCGGAGATCCGTCTGGTCGAGGAGGAAATTCACGATACACCGGTTTTACTGCTGGATGATGTTTTGTCAGAGCTGGACGGCAGCCGGCAGAATTATCTTCTGCAGAGCATTCACAGCATACAGACACTGATTACCTGTACCGGACTGGACGAGTTTGTCGAAAATCATTTTGAGGCAAACAGCGTATTCCAGGTGGTCGAGGGATCTGTGTTTCACAAAGAAACAGGAGGAATCTAAATGAGTACAGAGAACATGGAAAAGACAGAGTATGGTGCAGACCAGATTCAGATTCTGGAGGGTCTGGAAGCCGTACGGAAGCGCCCAGGTATGTATATCGGCAGTACCTCCGCACGGGGACTTCACCATCTGGTTTATGAGATTGTCGACAACTCGGTAGACGAGGCACTGGCAGGATACTGCAAAAATATTGACGTTACGATTAACCCGGACAACTCCATCACTGTCATCGACGACGGCCGTGGTATTCCGGTCGGCATCAATCATAAGTCGGGCCTTCCGGCCGTTGAGGTTGTCTTTACGGTGCTGCACGCAGGCGGAAAGTTCGGCGGCGGAGGGTACAAGGTATCCGGTGGTCTGCACGGCGTTGGTGCATCCGTTGTAAATGCGCTGTCCAACTGGCTTGAGGTGCGCGTTTATCACGATGGAAAGGTTTACTTCCAGCGGTATGAGCGCGGAAAAACCATGAATAAGCTGGAGGTCATCGATACCTGTCCGATCGAAAAAACAGGTACCGAGGTCCGTTTCCTGCCGGATGACACGATGTTCGAGGAGACGGTTTATGATTACGACGTTTTAAAAACAAGACTCCGCGAGACCGCATTTCTGACCAAGGGACTGCGCATTGTTCTGCGCGATCTGCGCACGGATCCGGTAGTGGAAAAAGCATTCCACTACGAGGGCGGTATCAAAGAGTTTGTCAGCTACCTGAACAAGAGCAAAACGGCGCTCTACCCGGACATCATCTACTGCGAGGGAGAAAGAGACGGCGTTCTTGTTGAGGTTGCAATGCAGCACAACGATTCCTATCAGGAAAATACGTATGGTTTTGTCAACAACATTACGACACCGGAGGGCGGTACCCATATCGTGGGCTTCCGAAATGCGCTGACGAAAACCTTTAATGAATATGCAAGAGCAAATAAACTGTTAAAAGACAGCGAACCGAACCTGACCGGAGAAGACATCCGCGAGGGTATGACGGCGATTGTCAGCATCAAAATCGAGGAGCCGCAGTTCGAGGGCCAGACGAAGCAGAAACTCGGAAACAGCGAGGCGAGAGGAGCTGTCGATAATATCGTGAGCACACAGCTCGAACTGTTCCTGGAGCAGAACCCGGCTGTTGCAAAGACGATTATCGAAAAATCCCTGCTTTCCCAGCGTGCCAGAGAGGCCGCAAGAAAAGCGCGTGACCTGACGAGAAGAAAATCCGCACTGGATGGCATGTCCCTGCCTGGAAAACTGGCAGACTGTACCGACAAGGATCCGAAAAACTGTGAGATCTTCCTGGTTGAGGGAGATTCCGCGGGTGGTTCCGCAAAATCCGCAAGAAGCCGTGCAACGCAGGCAATCCTGCCTCTGCGTGGAAAAATTCTGAACGTAGAGAAGGCACGTCTCGATAAAATTTATGCGAATGCCGAGATCAAAGCGATGATTACGGCATTCGGAACCGGAATCCACGACGATTTCGATATCACAAAACTGCGCTACGACAAGATCATCATCATGACCGATGCCGATGTCGACGGCGCTCACATTGATACCCTGATGCTGACGTTCCTGTACCGTTTCATGCCGGAACTGATCAAACAGGGCCACGTTTATCTGGCACAGCCGCCGCTGTTTAAGATCGAAAAAAACAAAAAAGTATGGTATGCATACGATGACGATCAGATGAATCAGATCCTCAATGAGATTGGACGTGGAGACAATAAGATCCAGCGTTACAAAGGACTGGGAGAGATGGATGCGGAGCAGCTCTGGGAGACCACCATGGACCCAGAACGCCGTGTTCTGCGCCGCGTTGTGTTCGATGAAGAGTATTCTTCTGAAATTGATCTTACCTTCAATACGCTCATGGGCGACAAGGTAGAACCGCGCCGTGACTTTATCGAAGAGAGAGCAAAATACGCAAACAACCTGGATATCTAAAAAGTCCTGTGAACTGAAGTGGAGGAAAAGATGGAAGATAATGTTTTTGATAAAATTCACGAGGTCGATCTGAAAGACACGATGGAGGAATCCTACATCAACTATGCGATGAGCGTAATTGCATCCCGTGCACTTCCAGACGTCCGCGATGGCTTAAAGCCGGTACAGAGACGTATTCTGTACTCCATGAGTGAACTGAACAATACGCCGGATAAGCCGCACCGTAAGTGCGCGCGTATCGTCGGTGATACGATGGGTAAATATCACCCGCACGGCGACAGCTCTATCTACGGAGCACTCGTCAACATGGCACAGGACTGGGCAACCCGTTATCCGATGGTGGACGGCCATGGAAACTTCGGTTCCGTCGACGGCGACGGCGCTGCGGCTATGCGATACACCGAGGCACGTTTAAGCAAAATCTCGATGGAGATGCTGGCGGATATCAACAAAGACACCGTAGACTTCGCCCCGAACTTTGATGAAACCGAAAAAGAGCCTGTTGTTATGCCGGCCCGCTACCCGAACCTTCTGGTAAACGGTACTTCCGGTATCGCAGTCGGTATGGCAACGAACATCCCGCCGCACAATCTGCGCGAGGTGGTAAGTGCCATTGTAAAAATTATTGATAATATCATCGAGGAGGACCGTACGACAGATCTCGAGGAGATTCTCGGCATTGTAAAAGGCCCTGACTTCCCGACCGGAGCAGAAATCCTCGGCACCCGCGGCATCGATGAGGCTTACCGTACCGGCCGCGGTAAAATCCGTGTTCGTGCGGTATCAAACATCGAGACACTGCCGAACGGAAAGAGCGAGATCATCGTAACCGAGATCCCGTACATGGTAAACAAGGCGCGCCTGATCGAGAACATCGCCGCGCTGGTAAGAGATAAAAAGATCGACGGCATCACTGGCATTGCGGACCACTCCAACCGTGAGGGTATGCGCATCTGTATCGAACTGCGCCGCGACGCCAATGCAAACGTCATCTTAAACCAGCTGTACAAACATACCCAGATGCAGGATACCTTTGGTGTGATCATGCTTGCACTGGTAAACAATCAGCCGAAAGTCATGAACCTTCTGGAGATGCTGACGTATTATCTGCAGCACCAGGAAGAGGTTGTGACGAGAAGAACGAAATACGACCTGAACAAAGCGCAGGAGAGAAGCCATATTCTGGAAGGACTCTTAAAAGCGCTTGACCATATTGACGAAGTGATCCATATCATCCGTGCATCCGCGAATGCGGCAGAGGCAAAGAAGAACCTGATGGAACGCTTCGATCTGAGTGATGCCCAGGCCCAGGCAATCGTAGACATGCGTCTGCGCGCTCTGACCGGTCTGGAACGGGAGAAGCTCGAGAACGAGTACAAAGAGCTGATGGCGCGCATCGAGCAGTTAAAAGCTATCCTCGCAGACCGCAAGGTGCTTCTTGGCGTTATCCGCAGGGAGATTCTGACCGTATCCGAAAAATACGGCGATGACAGAAGAACTTCCATTGGCTTTGATGAGTACGATCTCTCCATGGAGGATCTGATTCCGCGCGAGAATACCGTCATCACCATGACGAAACTGGGCTATATCAAACGTATGACCGTTGACAACTTCCGCAGCCAGAACCGCGGCGGCAAGGGAATCAAGGGCATGCAGACCATCGAGGACGACTACATCGAGGAGCTTCTGATGACGACGACCCATCATTACCTAATGTTCTTTACGAATACGGGAAGAGTCTACCGTCTGAAAGCATACGAGATTCCGGAGGCGTCCAGAACCGCAAGAGGAACGGCGATTGTCAACCTTCTCCAGCTGCAGCCGGGAGAGAAGATTACCGCTGTTATTCCAATGCGCAAATATGAGAAGGGCCATTATCTGTTTATGGCAACGAAAAAGGGACTGGTGAAGAAGACGCCGCTCGAAGAGTACGAGAACGTCAGAAAAACGGGTCTTGCTGCCATTGCGCTCCGCGATGATGATGAACTGATTGAAGTTAAGACAACTGATAACGAGAAAGAGATTATTCTGGTAACGAAATTCGGCCAGTGTATCCGCTTCAAGGAAAACGATGTGCGTACGACAGGCCGTGTTTCCATGGGTGTACGCGGCATCAACCTTCTGGACGGCGATGAAGTAGTCGGCATGCAGATCTGCACGCAGGGAGACTATCTCCTTGTCGTATCCGAAAACGGCATGGGCAAACGGACGCCGATGGCAGAGTTTACCGTACAGCTCCGTGGCGGCAAGGGTGTCAAATGCTATAAGATTACCGAAAAGACCGGAAACCTGATCGGTTCCAAGGCGGTCAACGAGGATAATGAGATCATGATGATCACCACAGAGGGAATCATCATCCGTACTCCATGCTCCGGCATTTCTGTAATGGGACGGATCACATCCGGCGTTAAGCTGATGGATGTGGACGGCGAAATCAAGGTTGCCAGCATTGCAAAAGTAAGAGACAAAGAGGCGTCTGAGGAGATGGAAGAGAACGAAACGGCTTCTGAGAAAACGCAGGAATAATACAGCGTCGCAAAACGTGTCTGAGAGAAAAAAGCTCAGGCACGTTTTTCTCGCTTGGGGAAAGGGAGAAAAATATGAAACGAATTTTACTGATGGTGCTGCGGAATCTGCTTCTGGTTCCGTGGATGTGGTGCCGGCTCTGTTACCATGCAGCGCATCCGGACAAGTACAGTCTGGAAGAGCACTTTAAAATGCTGCGCTTTATTGTACAGCGGGCGAACAAAGGCGGAAACGTCATTGTGGAATCCTATGGAGCAGAAAATCTTCCGGAGCAGGACGGTTTTGTGATGTATCCGAATCACCAGGGACTGTACGATGTGCTGGCGATCGCAGGAGCGTGCTCGCGTACCTTTACAGTTGTTGCCAAAAAAGAGGTAGAGCATATTCCGTTTTTAAAACAGGTCTTTGCGTGCATCCACGCGCTGTTTATGGACCGGGAAAATCTGCGGCAGTCAATGCAGGTTATCAATGAGGCGGCCGATGTCGTAAAAGAAGGCAAAAACGTCATTCTGTTTCCGGAAGGAACGAGGAGCAGAAAGGGAAACCAGCTGCTGGAGTTTAAAAGCGGCAGCTTCAAGATCGCAGTAAAAGCAAAATGCCCGATCGTGCCGGTTGCGTTAAAAAACTGTTTTGTTCCGTTTGACTCCAATACCGTCCGTCCCGTAACGGTAGAAGTCCATTTTCTCGACCCGATCCCATACGAGGAATACCAGGGAATGAAGACAACAGAGATTGCCGAGATGGTAAAGAAGAGAATTGAAGCCGTCGTAACCGCGTAGCGGTTTCAGAAAAGAGCGTGATATGCGCTCTTTTCTGCTATTCTGGGGGCTGATTTGGGTTCTGTAAGGCATATTTTCTATAATAGTAAGAAAAAAACAAAAAATTCGAAAAAACGGGTTGACAAGAACGTAAGGTTTTTGTATAATAAACCATGCGTCACGAATGAGTGACTGCACATATCATTTTATATTTAGGCATTTGGAGAAGTACTCAAGTGGCTGAAGAGGCGCCCCTGCTAAGGGTGTAGGTCGGGTAACCGGCGCGAGGGTTCAAATCCCTCCTTCTCCGTTTAAAAGCCAAAAACAAAATGATATTTTTGTGGAAAAAGTTCTTGACAGACAGTTTCACATCTGATAAGATAGCAGAGTTGGTGATAGGTTTGAAAAAACTAATCCAAAAAATAAATCAAAAAAGTTCTTGACAAAAGCGAATGAGTTTGATAAAATAAACGAGTTGCTGATCGAAAGAACAGCGAAGAAGTTAAAAAAACTTCAAAAAATAAATCAAAAAAGTTCTTGACAAACGAAAAGCTCTGTGGTAAAATAAACGAGCTGATCCGAGTCGGAACAGCAAAGATCCTTGATAATTAAACAATGAAACACATCCTCGAAAGTTCTGAATAAGTAATTCAAAACGATCGAAAGATCCTTTAAAACAGTAAAAGGGATAAATTAGCTAGTATGTTGATTTTGAACTTGGAACAAACATTTTATCAGAGAGTTTGATCCTGGCTCAGGATGAACGCTGGCGGCGTGCTTAACACATGCAAGTCGAGCGAAGCAGTTAAGGAGATTCTTCGGATGATTCTTAACTGACTGAGCGGCGGACGGGTGAGTAACGCGTGGGTGACCTGCCCCATACCGGGGGATAACAGCTGGAAACGGCTGCTAATACCGCATAAGCGCACAGAGCTGCATGGCTCGGTGTGAAAAACTCC
>ENA-OQDL01000602-OQDL01000602.1-human-gut-metagenome-genome-assembly--contig:-NODE-602-length-22153-cov-2.994688_pt1 | contig 22153 bp, 22 predicted proteins | sample MGYA00242782_ERZ504609 | MGnify/ENA primary metagenome ERZ504609 (study PRJEB26092, sample SAMD00036320) | human gut metagenome | host: Homo sapiens | study: EMG produced TPA metagenomics assembly of... | reverse complement strand
AATAATGCCACATATTCAGGCAGCAGGAAACGGTCATCCAAAAGGGCAATCACCCCTTTATCATTTACAGTGCGGATGACCCGGCCTGCTGCCTGCATTACTTTATTCATCCCCGGATACTGATAGGCGTAATCAAAGCCACCTTCTCCCTGTTCGTCAAAATATTCCTTTAAGATCTCCTGTTCCGGATTTACCTGTGGAAGTCCTGTTCCTATGATGATCGCTCCGATCAGTCTCTCTTCTTTCAGATCGATCCCTTCTGAAAAAATACCGCCCATTACACAAAGACCAGCAAATGACTCCTTTGGTTCTTCCTTAAAACTTAAAAGAAATTCTTCCCTTTCTTCTTCTGACATATTCGATGACTGGGCTTTCCATTCAAATTTTAACTTTCCCTGTTCCTGCCGTTCCTCAAGAACCTTCTGTACCTGAAACAGAAACTGATAGGATGGGAAAAAGATCATGTAATTTCCTGTCTTTCCTCCTATGACCCCTTCTATATAGTCAGCGATCCGCTCATACTGGGTCCTGCCCCGTCTGCTGTAACGGCTGCTTACATCAGAAGCCGCAAGTACCAGCCGTTTATCTGCCTGAAAAGGAGATTTTGCATACACGGCATATTCTTCCTGGCTTCCGCTTAAAAGTTCCTTATAATAACGGATCGGCAGCAGCGTTGCAGAAAAAAACACTGTACTCACGCCCCGGTCCAGGCATTCCCGCAGGCAGCTGGAAGGATTGACACACATCAGTTTTACCATAAAAGAGCCATCCGCCAGTAAGCGGCTGTATATCCTGTAATTTTCATCCAGCCGGTCACTTACATAAAGGAAATCACGGATCTTAAAATACAGATCAAGGACTGTCTCCCTGTCATCAAATTCGCTGTTTTCATTTAAAAATACTTCCATCTCCCCAAACAGCCCCATTAACTCCAGGGAAAGAAGTTTTACATCCGAATGCATGCGGTAATGTTCCCCCAGAACCATCCGTGCTCCCCCTTCAAACGCCAGTTCCATGTCTGCTTCATCAGAAAAGGGTTCTGTCTCCCCCAGGCGTTTTAGATCCAACATCCTGCGATTACACCGTTCTAACAGCTTCAGGACTTTTCCTGCCTCGGGGATCCCTTTTAAGATCCTTTTTGCAGCAAGCAGCTCTTCCTTTATAAGAACAGCACTGTACATCTCCCTGGCTCTTGAAACCAGGTTGTGGGCCTCATCTACAAGGAAAATATAATTTCCCCTCTCTTCTCCTTCTGCAAAATAGCGTTTCAGGCGCACATTGGGATCAAATACATAATTATAATCACAGATGATGCCGTCTACCCAGCTGCTGATGTCCAGACAGAGTTCAAAGGGGCAGACCTGGTATTTCTCTGCATATGCAAGGATCGTTTCCCTGGTAATCCCCTGCTCTTCCTGTATGATCTCATAAACAGCGTCATTGACCCGGTCAAAATGTCCCTTTGCCCTTGGGCACGCAACTGGATTGCAGTCCGGTTTTTCCAGGATACACAGCTTTTCTTTTGCAGTAATGGTCACAGTACTGAAATACAGGTTTTCCCGCTCCCTTAACAATTCAAACGTCTCTTCTGCCACGCTTCTAGTAATAGTCTTGGCTGTGAGATAAAACAGCTTTTCCCCATAGCCTTCTCCTATAGCTTTCAGGCTTGGAAAGACACAGGATAAGGTTTTTCCGATCCCTGTAGGCGCCTGTATGTAAAGATTTCTCCCTCTGGCAATACTTCTGTATACAGAAACCGCCAGTTCTTTCTGACCTTCCCTGTATGCATAAGGAAACTGCAGTTCTTTTAAACATTCTGTTCTGCGGATGCTGTGATGGTAAAGGTATCTGGCCCACTTTACATATTCATGGATCAGACCCTGAAACCATTCTTCCAGTTCTTCCCTTGTTTTTGCCTGGCGGAAACGGCGGATCTGTTCTGTTTCTATATTACAATAGGTAAGCTGGATCCCCACACTGTCCAGATCCTGCTCACTGGCATACATATATCCATAACACAGGGCCTGTGCAAGATGAACCGGATCCGGCTCTTCCAAACGCTCTACGTCCATGTAAATACATTTGATCTCATCGATCACGATCCCGGACGTTTCTGTAATGATCCCGTCTGCCCTGCCTTCTAAAAGGATACTGAATTCATCTTCCCGCACCTGATGTTTCAAAGCAACTTCTGAACGGTAATCCGCTCCCATGCGTTTCTGGATCTTTCTGTGCAGCCTGCTCCCCGCCTGCATAGCCTCTTTTTTTCCGCCCTGGCTCCTGCGGTTATCCAGATCTCCGGACCGCAGGACAAACTCTACTAAATTGCGGACAGAGATGCGGATCTTAGACTGTGCTTCTGTCATCAAACTGCCTTCCAATGTTTCCCTCCATCTGTACTCCTAAAATTCATGACTTTAGGATAACACAAAAAGAGCAGGAATGCAAACTGATGTTCGTTCCCGCTCTTTTTCTTATTTCTGATTCTTATTCTGCGATTGCCATGATCCTGTCATCCCACTTTAAGCAGCAGTGGTAGATACAGGTGCCAGGGTATCCAGGTATTCTTCAAATTCTGCATTATCACCATTCATCTGTACGGTCAGTACCCGCGCCAGATCCAGGCTTAAAACACCTAAGATCGACTTGGCATCAATGGTCACACGGTTATAGAATACGTCAATATCAAAGTCACATTTCGTTGCCTCTGCTACAAAAATGTTTTGCTTCTTCTACAGATGGCAGCATGATTTTCTTTTCTTTCATAATTCAAGACTCCTTTTTAAGATTTCCACCTGTTTTTTACAGGTAGATCATCCTGGTTAAAGTGCTGTCCGTCCAGTCATTCCTGAAACGTTGGGAAATATATATAGCACTATTATTTTTTCAATGTCAAATTTTATTCCTCTTTTCAGATTATGCCCCTTTTTCGTAAATATTTATATAAATCGCTGTAAATCATTTTTACATTGTATCTGATTTTATGCATAAAAGAAAGGTGGCTTCCCATATCCTGGAAATCCACCTGAATAGTACTCTTTTTCTTTTGTTTCGGGAGTTTCTTTTTCCACCCATTTATAACCGCCGACTGTTTTCTGAGCTCCTGTCATCGCGCAGGAAATACTTCTGCGGCTGATATTTAAAGCACGGCTGGCATGAGCAATAGAAAGATATTCTGCTACTACCTGTCCGTCTAATGTCAGCTGGATCAGCGGTCTCTTTATCATGGTATCCGATCTTGCTGTCTTAAGTCCACCTGGATCGGTTCCCAGGGCAGGTCTTCCGGAACTACACGCCACAGATAGCCTCCTCCTGTCTTACGCTCGCCATGGGCTGCTCTGGCAATGGAGCCTAAAGAAACACCTGTTGCCTCGTGGGCCAGTCTTGAACTTTTATAATCTGCTATGGGCATTCCATCTTTGGAATACTGCCGATACACATGTCCTGCTTTAATTGTCCGACTCATTTGTACTCTCTTCCTTCCGCTCGTAAAAATTTTCTTTCTAGCCAATGGAGTAGTCGCCATTTGCTGGTACGTTTTATTTTTTCACAGACCAACATAGTCATTATAACAACTATTGTTTATTTTGTCCAGATTATATCCTAAACTTGCGAAAGATAATATCTTATTTTTTACAAACCCAGGGGGAGTATTCGCTTTTTCTTATACTTCATCTGCAGAGCGGATCCCCGTTGCCACCGGACGGATCTCATCAGATCCGGAAGGATCCTGTGTACCATTTTCTTCTTGCCATGGTGCTGTATCTTCTGCCCCTTCTCCTGCCGTCTTGCGGTCTGCCAGTGGTACAGGACGCACAGAGATACCATTGATCTCCACATGTTCGTTAATAGCGATCACAAGGCAGGGCCGTCCGTCGATCATACGGTTTTCCACCAGATAGGTCTTATCGGGGGCTACCTTAATGGTCACATCCGGGGTTTTGATCTCAAAGCTCTTTGTATTCACTACATTTGATACAGCGAAACTGGTTTCAGGACCGTCCTCTACATCTGCATAACGACTTTCAAATTCCTGAAGTTTTTCCGGTGCTGCCCCGTTGTTTTCCAGAAGCTGTTTAAGCTGTGTTTTATTCAGTACCGGCGGTGCAGGTTCATCTTTTGTCTCTTCCACCAGTTCACTTAAATTTTCATGGATGCTTTTTACAGTCTCAAGTCGCAGTTTTCCCCTAAAGTTTCCTCTACGATAGTCTGGAAGGTCTCTTTCTGGTTTTTGGCAGACATAGGGATATGGCAGCCCAACACTTCATCGATCAGTGTATCCGGCAGCTGTTCTCCGTTTTTCGCATAAAGTAAAAGGCTATGGATGTCTGTATTCCGGTCATTAAATGCAGGAAACAGGAAACTGGTCACAGGTGCCTCCACCAGCCAGTCACGGATCCTGTTTTCAATCACATTGGTAGTGGAATTATAGCACAGACCTGCCTTGGAAAGCTTTACAGGGCAGATTGTACACTGGATAAACTCATACACATAATCAGAAGCGTCAAACATCTCAGAACCGTCTGTAGCCTTTGCAGGAATGTCATATGCACAGTGGATCAGGATAATATAATAATTCTCTGCATAGTCAAAATTGGCGATCACACGGTCATAAAATTCCTCGATCAGCCCATCGTCTTTTAATTCACTGTCCCGAAGCTTTAAAAGGAAATTCTGGGTACCGCCCTCTTCTTCTGTGTGAAGGGGAAATTCCATATTGATCAGATTTTTTCCCAATGGTTCCTGAAAGGCCATTGCGGAAAATGGTAAAATATTTAAAGGCTTCTTCTTCCGGAAGGGATAAAAATGCTTCCTTCAGTTCTGTTTTTTTATTTTTCTCTGAGTCTACATAGCAGCCGCAGATCCGGCTGATGGCACAGTTTGCCGGAGTGAAAAGATTTTTTTATTTCGTGCATTCCTTTTTTGTTCATGTATGTATCTCCCCTGTTTTTCTAGATTTTAACACAAAGAAAAAGCCCAAAAGCCATACGACTTCTGAACTTCCTTCGGGTTGGGCTATTCTCTCAAATAGTCAGCATGGGGAAGAGGGGCTCGAATCCCCCATCTACGGTTTTGGAGATCCGCTGCTCTACCATTGAACTATTCCCCTATGTTCTTTTGATTTTTGTTTTGTTCCCTCGAACGAGTATTATAATATCACAGGTTTCCAACACTGTCAACAACTATTTTGAACTTTTTTCAAAGTTTTTTCAAAAAAGTAATTGCTTATTTTTTTCTGTTTTTTAATACAGTTTTATTGAAACATAAACCTGCCTGACACCGGCTTTTACACCAGGCACAGGCAGGTGCTGTTCTTTTTACGCTATATTTTTATAACAACCCGATGGCTTCCCGCACATTCGACACCCCGATCATGCGGATCCCCTCTGCAGGCTTTATCTTATCCATATTTACTTTCGGAAGCACACAGGTGGTAAATCCTAACTTAGCTGCCTCTGCTACTCTCTGGGCTGCCTGGGATACACCACGAACTTCGCCGGAAAGACCTACTTCCCCAAAGATCAGCATACCCGGATCTACAGGCCGGTCTTTATAGCTGGACATCAGTGCCATGACAATGGCAAGGTCCAGAGCCGGTTCACTCATACGCATGCCGCCGGTGATATTTACATAGGCATCCAGACGGGACAATTCGTAGCGGCACCGTTTCTCCAGCACTGCCATCAAAAGGTTTACACGGTTGTAATCCGTACCTGCCGCTGTTCTTCTTGGCATACCAAAATTTGTCTCCGCTACCAGTGCCTGAACCTCCAAAAGGATAGGCCTTGTGCCCTCTAAGGAACAGGATACCACTGCTCCTGATGCCTCCTGAGGCCGTCCATCCAGCATATATTCAGAGGGATTTTCTACTTCCACAAGACCCTCTTCCCGCATTTCAAATACACCGATCTCATTGGTGGAACCAAAACGGTTCTTTACGCCTCGCAGGATCCTGTAAGAAGCATGTCTGTCCCCTTCAAAGTAAAGGACTGTATCTACCATATGTTCCAATACCCTTGGACCTGCCACTACTCCCTCTTTGGTCACATGACCTACTACGAAGATGGCAATTCCACGGCTTTTTGCGATCTGCATTAAAACGCCGGTAGACTCACGCACCTGGCTTACACTTCCAGGCGCAGAGGTGATCTCTTCCCGGTACATGGTCTGAATGGAGTCGATCACTACGATCTGAGGCTTTTCCTGATCGATCACAGCCTCAATGCGCTCTAAATTCGTCTCACTTAAAAAGCGCAGTTCCCCTGTGACCGTTCCGATCCTGTTTGCCCTCATTTTGATCTGTTTTAACGACTCTTCTCCGGAAATATAAAGTACCTTCTGTCCGGCTGCTGCCAGATGGCGGCATACCTGCAGCAAAAGGGTTGATTTTCCAATACCCGGATCACCGCCTACAAGCACCAGGGAACCGGCTACAATGCCGTCTCCCAATACCCGGTCCAGTTCCTTAAAACCAGTGGAGATCCGGTCTTCCTGTTCCAGACGTATTTCTGAAAGAAGAGCGGGTTTAGCCACAGCTCTCCCCGCTCCTCGATCAGAAGACATACGTCCTTTTCCTGCAGCCGAAACTGTACCTGCCACCGGTTCCTCTACCAGAGTGTTCCATGCCCGGCAGGCGGGACACTGTCCCAGCCATTTGGATGACTCATATCCGCATTCTTTGCAGAAAAATGCAGTTGTCTTTGCTTTTGCCATATTTTCTATGCTCTCTTTACTGCCTTTACCTTAACGGAAGTTCCTTCTTCTAACTCTACGCTGACGCTTAACTTTCCGCTCATGTTGGTCTTCATGCTTCCCACAGCAGCTCCGTCTACATATACTTCGTAGTCAGTATCATTTTCCAGCTGAACTGTGATCTGGGCATCCTTATCGCCCTCTACTTCAAACTCTATACTGTCATCTGTTACTTTAAAATGTTCTGCTACTGTGCCCGGAACAGACTCATATACGAACATTTCGTTGCGCTCTAATTTTGTGATTTCGTTGTAAGTTTTAACCTTATAGATATCTCCCTGGTATTCAAAATCGGACTTCTTTGACTTCTGTCCTAACTTGTAATTTCCAAAACTGATGGTGCCATCCTGCTCTGTGCGGATCAATTCTTCAACAACTGGCATCTTTTTATCCTCCTGCTCTTTATCTGTAAATTCTCTGGTCGTACCTTTTCATCCGGCATTCCTGTCAGACTTTATGGGTTTTCACCGTATTCCCAGTAGATCATTTATAACGGGTATCTATAATTATACAACAATTTTCATAAAATAACCAGTATATTTTACGCCTTTGCCTCAGGCTTTAAAGCAGTATCTGCTGCCTGCGCTTTTTTCTTTCTGGCTGCTGCTTTCTTCTTTACTGTAAAGGTAAGTTTTCCTTCTTCACAGTCAACTTCCACATTTACACCCTTCTTCAGTTTTCCGTCCAGGATCTCTTCTGCCATCTTATCTTCTAACAGGCTCTGGATGGTACGGCGCAGCGGTCTTGCACCGTATTTATCATCATAGCCCTTGTCGATCAGCAGATCCTTTGCCGCCTCATTTACAGTAAGGGTAATGCCAAGCTGTTCTTTGCTGCGTTTTTCAATGCCTCTCAGCATAATATCCGCAATTCCCTTCATATGCTCTTTCGTCAGCTGATGGAATACGATGATCTCGTCAATACGATTTAAAAACTCCGGCTTGAACAGGCGTTTTTACCTCTTCCATCACACGGCCCCTTCATGAATTCATGATCTGCCTTTGCGTCTGTGGCAACTCCGAAGCCAAGACGTTTCGGTGCGATGATATTTTCAGCACCTGCATTGGAAGTCATAATGATAATGGTATTCTTAAAGTCGATCTTTCTTCCCTGGGCATCTGTGATGTGTCCGTCATCTAATACCTGCAAAAGGATATTAAATACATCCGGATGGGCCTTTTCGATCTCATCAAACAGGATCACGCTGTAAGGATTTCTGCGCACTTTTTCACTGAGCTGTCCACCCTCCTCATAGCCTACATATCCTGGCGGGGAACCGATCATCTTGGAAACACTGTGCTTTTCCATGTACTCAGACATATCTACCCTGATCAGGGCACTTTCTGTACCGAACATGGCTTCTGCCAGTGCCTTTGAAAGTTCCGTTTTTTCCCACACCGGTAGGTCCTAAGAATAAGAAAGAACCGATGGGACGCTTTGGATCTTTTAAGCCGATCCTGCCTCTTCGGATGGCTTTTGATACAGCGGTAACAGCCTCCTCCTGGCCTACGACTCTTTCGTGGAGGATGCCTTCTAAGTTCTTTAAACGCTCTGACTCTTCCTGTGCCAGTTTCTTCACCGGAATCTTGGTCCATCCGGCTACTACATCTGCCACTTCATTTTCACCTACTACCAGTTTTCTGGTTTCTTTCTCTTTTTCCCATTTTTCCAGAGTCAAGCGGATCTTTTCTTTCAGTTTTTCCTGTTTTTTCTTAATATCTCCTGCCTTTTCATAGGTCCTCATCACGGATCGCAGACTCTTTTTCTTCTTCCAGATCATCGATCTTGTGCCTCGTAATCCTTGATCTTGGACGGCTTTGTATAATTTGACAGGCGTACTTTGGAAGCTGCCTCATCGATCAGGTCAATGGCCTTATCCGGCAGGAAACGGTCATTGATATAGCGGCTGGAAAGCTTTACAGCTGCCTCTAAGGCATCATCTGTGATCTCTACCCTGTGATGTTCCTCATAACGACTTCTCAGCCCCTTTAAAATGGCAATGGACTCTTCTTCTGAAGGCTCGTCCACAGTAACCGGCTGGAACCGGCGCTCTAAGGCAGAGTCTTTTTCTATATATTTTCTGTATTCGTTAATGGTAGTAGCACCGATCAGCTGCAGTTCCCCTCTTGCAAGGACGGCTTAAGATATTGGATGCATCCAGAGCACCCTCTGCACCGCCAGCACCTATAATGGTGTGGATCTCATCAATAAAAGAAGGACGTCTTTGCTTCTACTACCTCTGCGATCACTTTCTTAATGCGCTCTTCAAATTCGCCTCTGTACTTGGAACCTGCCACCATACCGGAAAGGTCCAGAGTCATAACTCTCTTATCCGCAATGGTATCCGGCACATCCCCTGCTGCAATTCTCTGGGCAAGTCCTTCTACTACTGCGGTCTTTCCTACTCCCGGCTCTCCGATCAGACACGGATTATTCTTAGTACGGCGGCTTAAGATCTGGATCACTCTCTGGATCTCATGTTCCCTGCCGATCACAGGATCTAACTTTCCATCCAGTGCCATCTGGGTCAGATTGCGGCTGTAGCTGTCAAGGGCCGGTGTGGAACTTCCCCGTTTTCCGGAATTTCCACGCTGCATCTCATCTTTAATAGAAGGCGCATCTTCACCCATAGCTGCCAGAAGGTCAATATATAATTTCTGTACACTGATCCCCATTGTATTTAAAAGACGGCTTGCCACACAGTCTCCTTCTCTTAAAATAGCGATCAGAATGTGTTCTGTACCGATCTGTGCTGCCTTAAAGCGTACTGCTTCCCTATAACTGTTTTCTATTACCCTGCGGGCTCTTGGGGTATAGGCTGCATTTTCTGCCATCTGTACAGAAGTATTTGGGGAGATCAGCTGGCTGACTAATTCTACTACCTTTGACTCCTCAACCCCATTTTCCTCTAAGACCCTGGCTGCAACGCCGGTTCCTTCCTGTAAAAGGCCGATCAGCAGATGCTCGGTTCCCACATAACCGTGGTTTAAGCTTTCTGCCATTCCTACTGCCAGGCTTAAGGCCTCTTTCGCCTGCGGTGTATATCGTTCCATTGTTGTCCTCCTTTATGTCCCTGTGCATTTCAAAAATCCATCTGTCAGCTGCATATCTGAGGTAAATGTTCCCTGATATAAGCTGCTCTTACACAGTCCGTCTCTTCTTTGTCCAAAGGCCTGCTGGCCCACAGATTTAAGTTGGCCGGTTTGATACCTACCAAAAGACTGTACAGACTTTCTTCTTTCTCAAAAGAGATCAGTCCGTCTGTCTCTCCGGAGATCAGCTGTCCAATAAATACCCTGGCATCTTTTTCTGCCATTTTCCGCGCATACTTTAAAACACCATAGGATTTATACGTCTCGTCTTCCCGCTCCAGCTTTCTGGCATTTAAAGCGGCTTTTCTCACTTTCTGTTCCTGACTGTTTAACTGGACAGCTGCTTTGTTACCAGCTCAATGATCTCCCGTTCTGACAGTCCTAAGGTTCTCTGGTTTGACAGTTCGTACATATTGCCTGCATTTTCACTGCCTTCCCCGAAAAGTCCCCGTATGGACGTTCCCAGTCTTCCCATATGCTGCCCACGATCCCCTGAAATTTCTTCAGCTGGGACAGCATAGGCAGGTGGATTCACCACGCAGGCCTTAAGTCCTGTTCCCATATTGGTAGGGAACGTGGTCAGATAACCATATTTTTCATCATAGGCATAAGGGAAATGTTCATTGATCCTGTCGTCTGCAGCATCTGCTTTCTGCCACAGCTTTTCAAGGCACAGACCAGGTGCCAAAAACTGCATCCTTATATGGTCATCTGCTCCCAGTAAAATACTTTCTGACTCGTCTTCTGACAGGTACAGTCCCTGTGCGTATGTTTTTTCCACTGCACAGCGGTTTAAGATCCGCCGTTCCCTTAAGGCTTTCTTTTCTGCCTGCTGCATATTTTCCAGAGCATAGTAGGGATAAGGGATCTCTTTTAAACCGTCTTTTAAGCCGTCTACCAGCTCCCTGCTTCCTTCTTCGTCCAGTCTGGAAGGAAATACATATTCATCCCAGTTTCTTGCAAGGCGGATCCTGCTGTATATAATATTGGACTTTTCTTCCAATGTTTTCTCATACCATTTACTCATGCACTTCGCCGCCCTTTCCTGCCTTTAATGCCCGGATCTGATCCCGGCATGCAGCTGCTGTTTCATAATCTTCTTTTTCCAGGGCTTCTTTTAATCTTCGCTCCAGCTGCGTTATCTCTTTCATGCCTTCCGGCTGCTCTTTTGCGGCATTCTCTCCTGCTTTCTGCAAAACATCAGCCGGTACCATCTCTTCATTGTTTTCAGAAATGGTTTCCTGTGCCCTCTGATATTTTGGCTGTTTTCCCCTGTGGCTTTCACTGCCCTGGAGCTGCTTGATCTTATCATTGATAAAAAGATCAAAAACGCCATAGCAGTCCGGACAGCCGAAGCGGCTGTTTTGAACAAAATCATCAAAACTGGTACCGCAGGTAGGACACACCACCCTGGAACGTTCATCGGTTTCTTCTTCATCTTCCTCCAACCCTAAAAGTCCGGAAAGCAGTTTTCCCAGCGGGAATTCTCCGTCTAACAAAGCCGTATACTGTCCAAAATCCATTTCCTTCGCACAGTGGGAGCAGAGATTATGCTCCGTTTTTACTCCGTTAATGATCTCTGTATATTTAATATTCGCTTCCCGTACTTTGCATTTTTCACATAACATATTAATCCTCCCGGGCCTCACGCTTCGTATATCTGTCATAGATCTCATCTACCAGCTGATGCGCTTCCTCCCTGGAAACATCCCTGCAGATCCCGCAGGCAAGCACTACATCCAGATTTTGACGCATCTCATCGATGGCCTGGATCTTATCCACATCCAGGGAAACTACAGCCCCTCTGCGGCGGTCCAGTTTCACAAACCCTTCCTGGCGCAGAACAGAATACGCTTTATTTACTGTATGCATATTAATGCCGATATGATCTGCCATCTGTCGCACAGAAGGTAAGGTATCCCCTTCCCGGATCATATCTGTAGCAATCCCCATGATGATCTGGTTGCGCAGCTGGATATAGATTGCTTCATCGCTGTTAAAATCAATTTTTCAGTATCATAAACCCACCAACTTTCAGGGGCTGCCGCTACAAAATCTTTGTCTGCGGCAGCCCCACTGTTTTTTATCTGCTAAGTTATATCTGTTCTAATAATAATATAACAACTTTTTTTTGCATCCGTCAAGAAGTTTTATCTCTTTTGATCAGGCGCCTCATGGCATCTGCTGCTACACGCACTGCCCGCTCCGTATCATGGCATTGGATATCCTCAAGTCCTTTAGCCCGCCTTGTCTGGTTTCCCAGTACTAAAAGGACCGTTCCCACGCGGACTCTCCTTGCTGCTGCCACAACAAACAGAGCAGCTGACTCCATCTCACTGGCAAGAGCGCCACAGTCAAGCCACGTCTGCCATTTTGACTTTAATTCCCCTCTTACGGGCATACTGTCCGGATCTAACTGGCCATAAAAAGAGTCTTTGCAGTGGACAACTCCTGTATGGAACCTCTGGCCATCTGCTTTTGCTGCCTCTGCCAGGGCATTTACAACCTGAAAATCCGCCACTGCCGGAAATTCAACAGGCGCGTACTGAAGCCCGGTGCCTTCCATACGGATCGCACCGGTAGCGATCACCAGATCACCGCCCAGTACATTTTCCTCTATACCACCGCAGGTTCCCACACGGATAAAGCACTCAGCGCCGCAGTGGATCAGTTCTTCCATTGCGATGGCAGCAGACGGGCCCCCGATGCCTGTACTGCACACACTTACTTTCTCTCCTTCCAATGTACCTGTATAAATGGTATATTCCCTGTTTGAAGCAACAAATCTGGGATCTTCTAAATATCTGGCAATCTTCTCACATCTGCCCGGATCACCTGGCAGGATCACATACCGTCCTACATCTCCCGGACGTATTTTTAAATGATATTCCTCGTTTCCTACACTGTATGCAACTGGCATAATAATCCCTCCTGTTGTATCCATAAATTTTCTGTTTTTATTGTACCACACCCCTGTATCGTCTGTCAAATTCTCCGGTTGTCCCAGAACTTTTCTGCTTCTTTTAAAACGATTTCCATAATAGCGTCGATCTCATGAAAATCATACACCGGACAGTCTGACATAGACTCTGCATCAAATCCGGACCATGTATCCGGCCTGAAATCTGTAACATACGCCTTTACAGTCTCTTTTCTGCACACAGCCTTTTTTGAAACATCACGGCGCATCACTTCTATTTTGGCATAATGGGAGTCTTTCAGTCCTTCCACCAGGATCAGATCCATATCCTGAAAAAAAGGCAAAAAATCTTCTGCCTCATGGCCCTTTTCCTCTTTTACCAGACAGAAACGATTTTCAGAATAGACTATCGTTCCCACTGCCCCCGCCGCTTTGTGACGGTAACTGTCTGTTCCCGGTACATCCGGCACAAAATCATGACCATCGTGTTTGATCACAGCCACCTTAAGCCCGCGCACGGAAAATTCCCGGACTAAAGTTTCCGTAAGAGTCGTCTTGCCCGTATTTTTCTTTCCGCTGACTGCAAATACCGGTGCTTTCAAGCATGTAAGTTCTCCTAATGCCTGGGGAGTATTCACATTTAAAAACCACCGGTCAGGTACATGTTCGTTTTCTGTTTCTAAAACCTTTACCTGCAGTTTTCCTAACAGATCACGTACTTTCCCATTTTTTTCCAAAAGTTGTTTTTTAAGAACCGGCAGACATCTGGCTGAATACCAGCCGCACACCGGATGGATCCGCCCGTCTCTTGTTTTCCAGATCACAGCATCCCATTTATCTCCTGCTTCCATAAGAGTGCGTTTCCCCAGATAAGATGCAAATAAGGGCATATCGCAGGAAACAAAAAACAGTCCATCAAGACCGGTCTGTTTTAAACAGGAATAGATCCCTCCTAAAGGTCCGGCCTCTGGGATCAGATCAGGGATTGCCCTGGGATCCGGGCTTTTTTTTGCCTCTGATACAAAAACCGGCAATCCCAGCTGCTCCAGTTCTCCTTTGATCCGTTCTTCAAAACTTTTTCCCCTGTAAAGAAGCTTGGCTTTATCACTTCCGCCCATGCGGTTGGACTTTCCGCCTTTAAGCAGGACACATCCATACTGTTCCATTTTCATTTTCCTTCTCTTTATCATGAAATACGTACACCTGGAAATCTTTCGTTATTTTCCAATATCCAGGTGTAAAAAAGCAGGAAGCCATATATCCCGCTTCCTGCCTTTTTATTTTCTAATGTACTTACAAGATCTTACTGTAAAGATGCAACAATAGCATCTGCCAGTGCCTCTAACTGTGCATCCTGCTCATCCTTTAAAGCAGATTTAACAGTGACAGTCTGCTCTAAAATGTTCATGTTCTTCATGCCGGAAAGGATCTCTTTCATCTGCTTTCCTGCAACAACACCCCAGGTACCATTTTCGATCACAGCTACAGTACGGTTCTGCAGTCCATGTGCCTTTAAGTCATTTAAAACATGTTCCATATTGGTAAAGATGCCGCCATTATAGGTAGCTGCTGCAAATACCAGATGGCTGCAGCGGAATGCTTCGCTTACGATCTGGGATGGATGGGTTGCAGATACATCATAAACTGCAATATTTCTCACACCCTTGTCAGCCAGCTTGCATGCCAGGATATTGGCTGCGTTTTCCGTATTTCCGTAAATAGAACCATAGGCGATCATAACACTCTTTTCTTCCGGTGCATAGCTGCTCCAGGTTAAGTATTTATCTACATACCAGCTGATATTTTCACGCCATACAGGTCCATGTAGCGGGCAGATGGTAGCGATCTCCAGTCCTGCTGCTTTCTTAAGCAGTGTCTGTACCTGCATGCCATACTTTCCAACGATATTGGTATAATATCTTCTTGCATCATCCAACCAGTCACGCTCAAAGTTTACTTCATCTGCAAACAGGTTGCCATTCATGGCGCCGAAAGTACCAAAAGCATCTGCGGAGAATAAAGTCTTGTCTGTGGTATCGTAAGTAACCATAACTTCCGGCCAGTGTACCATTGGTGCCATTACAAATGTAAGGTTATGCTTACCGGTGCAGAGAGTATCTCCTTCTTTTACTACTACGGATCTGGAGTCAATATCAAGATCAAAGAACTGCTTGATAATACCAACTGTCTTTGCATTGCATACGATCTTTGCTTCCGGATGCTTTTCTGCGATCTGTCCTAAGGTTGCAGCATGGTCTGGTTCCATGTGGTCTACTACGATATAATCTAATGGACGGCCGTCTAAAACCTTTGCCAGGTTCTCATAAAACTGTCCTGCTACTGCCCAGTCTACTGTATCAAAAAGAACCGTCTTTTCATCTAACAAAACATAGGCATTATAGGAAACACCTCTTGGGATCGGGTATGCATTTTCAAACAGAGCCAGACGTCTGTCTGTACCTCCTACCCAGAATAAATCTTCTTTTACTTTTTTTACACAATACATCGCTTATCATCCTTTCTGTTCCTATTTGTCAGGCAGCCCATTCCTGACTTTCAGGGCCGCCTGGTTGTTTAAGCGTTACATTTTACAGGTCAAATACCTCAAAATCATCTTCTTCTTTTTCGTTCTGGTCTTCAGAAGTTTCTTCGGATCCGGCAGGTTCTTTTTCTTCTTCCTGCTCTTCCACCTCGTCTATATCCAGATCTTCAAAGTCAAAGTCTTCTATATCATCTTCTTCCAGATCTTCATCCTCTGTATCCTCTTTTGGATTTTCTTTTTCATTTTCATCTACAGAGTCTTCCTCTGGCTCGTCCTCTTCCGGTTCCTTATCATCTGCATCATCCAGATCCTCAAACTGGAAGTCATCCTCGTCCTGGTCGTCTACTTCTTCCAGATCATCTTCCGGTTCGTCTTCAGGCTCTTCCACCTCTTCGCCATAAAGATCGTCCTCGTCCTCATCTTCCTCTTTTACAGGTTTCTTTTCAGAACGGGCTGTCTTTTTCTCTGCTGAAGAAGATTTCTTTTTCTTACCTGTAACAGATACGATGAGAAGTACCATAAAGATCAGTGCTACAACGATGGCAGCGATCAGCAGTGTCCTGAACAGGCTGTAGTCATTTCTTAAGGAGTCATACTTGTCTGCCAGCTGTGTATAAACTTCCTCACTTACTGCTCCCTGAGCAGCCGGGTCTTCAAAGTAACGCTGAATGGTACGCTCATTATTATTTAAGTCATAGCGGTAGAAATTCTTCTCGCCAGCTTCATTCATAGCGTAGATCACGCAATACTGATGCTCTGTTTCATTGCCCCATACCCAGCCTTTTACAGCATGTCCGTCAATGGTAATGGCTGTTTCCACCAGTCCTTCCGGTACCTGTACAGAAGCATCCGGTGCCATCACTGTAAAGCTGCGTCTGGATACAGTCATCTGGAACTGTTCAAAGCTTTCTTCACCAGTTCCATCCTGTGTACTTTCATTTGGACCGCCTTCCTGCTTGGTGACAACGATCACATATTCCTTTGTAGTTTCTCCGTCCTGGGCAGTTACTTTTAAAGTAACTCTGTTTTCACCCATCTGGAGATTTTCATTGCCGCTTACCACCTTGGAAGCGCCTTCATCTGTAGTATCTGCACTGATGATCAGTTTATCCACATCGGTTCCTACGGTAACTGCATAGGAGTCTACATCAGAAGAAAATTCCGGTGTCAGGCTTCCCGGGGATACCTGAAGGGATTTTAAGCTTGCGTCCTTGGAAGCGCTTGATAAAGCACTGACTGTTACCTGGGACTCACCCTGTTTGTCTACGGTTACGATCTGGGAAGACGCATCGTAGATCTCCTGGCTGGTAACTGTAATCTTGCTGGTTCCTGCTGCAGATGCCTTAAACTTTAAGTCATAGGCAAGGGTGGTGGTATTTGCGCCACCGCCGTCACCATGAACACGGACTGCTCCATTTCCGCCTTCTGCATTGGTTCCTTCTATGAATTCCAGGCTTCCCGGATCATATGCCAGCATGATATCCGCTGTAGAAAGGTTATCACTGCTGGTGATCTTCATTTTTACATTGATCTCACTGCCTACAGATGCGGTAGGATCTGAAAAAGCGATCCTTGCAGTAGCTGCAAACGCCGTCATTCCGTATAATGGCAAAAATAAGGTTAATAGACAGATGGCTGCAACTGCGGCTGCCCACCGTCTGATCTGTTTGATTGTCATATTCATTCCTGCTTTCCTGTTTTTTTACTGCACATTCACAATGGTCACATTTGCTGCCTCCAGGTGTCTGGCTGCTTCCCGTGTCACCTGGTCCTCCACTGCTTCCGCCCGGACTTGCCGGACTGGAAGAGGAACTGCTGTTTGAAGAATTTGCTGATCCCGTGCCGGAAGGTGTGTTTCCTCCTGACTGACGTACTACGTGGATACTGTATGTCCTTGTGCTTCCATTCTGAGCTGTAACAGTAATAGTAATATCACTGGAATTACCAGTAAGTTCTGTATTTCCGGTACCTGCAACGGATGCCTTGCCGTCTGCTGCTGTAGCGCTGATCTGAAGGCTGGTCACAGAAGTATCTACGATCAGATTGTAGCTTGTTGTATCCTTGCTGAAGGAAGGAGTTAAGCTGAAACCATCTGCACTCAGACCAGAAAGTTTGTTGTTAGGACTTCCGTCTCCTGTAGGCGCGCTGCATGCCTGTGCCGGCATGTTGTTAAATACAGGGATCTGGAATTCCAGGGCAGAACTCTTTAAGGAACTGTATGCCTTGGAAAGGCGCTCTGCTTCTGAGGCTGCTCCCTGTACATTGCTCATGTACTGATGTTTATAAGGATTGGATCCCTGCACATTGAACTTTTTAAGGTAAAATGTATTCTGCCCTGCTTTTACATAGTTGTCACCATAATTCTGGGCACCGCCTAAAATGGATTTTTCTACTGTATTCCATGGTCTTCCATAACTGCCGGACTGACTTGCATACCGCAGTCCCATCTGGGTTGCAGACATGGAACCGGACTGATAGGCTTCTACGTTAAAGAAGTTATAGTAACCGGAATATCCGGAATAATTACCTGAGATCAGCGGTGTTCCGCCATTGGTTCCCTGCTCCTGAAGGATCATGGCAGCTAAAACATAAGGACTTACGCCGGACTGCGCTGCTGCATCCATAAGGATATCCACATAGCTCTTGCTTCCAGATGAGCCGGAAGAAGGACTTGTTGTCTGGCCGGAAGGACTGGAAGAACTGTTATCAGTGGTTACAGTTCCAGGCTGTGAACTGCCTGTGCTATTTATCGTGCCATCAGACTGTCCCGGAGCTACCAGGCTTACATTGGAAGTTACCAGGTTATGCTCCTTTGGTGTAATAGACGCATGAGGCGCTTCCAGACTTACATTTCCATCTCCTGTACTGCTTTCTGTACTGTTTCCCGAACCGGAACTGCTTCCCGGTGCCTGGGTGCTTACATCATTGCTGCCGGATGTAGTGCTGCTCTCACCAGAAGAACTGCTGCCGGAAGGGCTGCCTCCTGCCACACCAGGTCCATGATTTGTATCACCTGTTGCACCGTTTCTTCCTCCCGGTCCCTCCTGTGAAACAGAACTGGAAGAACTGCCGGAAGAGCTGCTGCCTCCTGGTGTAGAAGAACCGCCGGAAGAAGAACTTCCCCCTGTTCCGGTGGAGTCTGTTGTTCCGGAAAGGAAGGAGCCGGAAACCATTCCTGTAAGGCCCTCTTTTGTCTGTGTGCTTCCATCATATTCATGGGAAAGGAACTGGAATACATAGGTATCATCTAAAAAGTTTCTTGGGTCCATGTAATAACGGATAATGTCCTGGGAAGCTGCTACCCAGTTGCTGCCGTCAAAGCCGGTCCAGGTACTGTTATCCCAGTTATAGGCACCGCTTTCTACGGATTTCCAGGAAGAAATGCTTCCTGTTGCAACCAGGTTTCGACCCAGGACCGACTCATTTTCAATGGCCGTATTCCAGTCGATCCCTGTATTTTTCGCCCGGAATACCCAGTTTGGATACTGGGCATGAAGCTGTCTTAAACCATCCTTATAACTTTCCGGAAATCCCTGGGAAGCAGATAGGACTCAAAGCTTGCATCTGTAGAATAGGAAACAGGGAGTCTTATGTAAGCGGCGGATACATAACCTGTACCTGCCTGACCGTTACTGCCTGTGTACTGGATCCGGTACCAGGTCTTTCCATCAGTTCCCTTTTTTTCTCCTGTGATCTGGATGCTGGCTCCTGCTGCCAGACGGGCCACTGCACTGTAACCGGTTCCTGCATCACTTCTTACATTTAAAGAGGACGCCTTGACTGTAGCCGCCCCCGTATAAGCATAGGAATCCAACATGTGGATGGACAACGGGCTGGTCACCGGAAGGTTGGCCGCCAGTGTCAGGCCTAACAGGACTGCCAGACCTTTTTTGTATATTTTTCCCTTCATCTTGCTGTATTATCTCCTGAATTTTCTGTATCTCATGATACCAGATTGCTACGCACTTTGTGCTCTCGCAATCTTCAAAACCATTAGTAATCCGCTCATTTTTTTCGCAAAAATGGCTACTTACTCATGTTTTTCGCGTGTCCCAAGATAAAAAATCCTCCTGCAAGCAGGCTTGCGTCGGATTTTTACCTTTCGACACTGGTATCATTATAATGATATTTACTCCTTAATGTCAACCGCAACAAAAAATGTTCACACAAATCAAACTAATTCGTAAGAAAACTTTAACACTTGTGGACCCACAGACCAAAAATATGTTCCAGCGTTCCCCAAAAAGTCATTTTTGTGATCTGGCGGTCACTGTATAAGGGAATTTCCCTTAGCAATTCCCCTTCTACATAATAACAAACCCGTCCTATCTTCTGCCCTTCTTTTACAGGAGCCTGCAGCTGCTTTGGCAGGAACACCTTTTTTTTCTGTTTTTCCTCTTTTTTTACCAGAGCATAAACATGTTTTTCCTCTGATCGTAAATCTTCCCTTGCCAGCACATGGTCCTGAGGCTGCTCTCCCCAGCAGATGCCGCCATCTACTTTTACAGGCAATGGCTCTGTTTTTTGGCAGCGTTCATACAGATCTGTTTTCTCATAATTTTTCCATTCCATAGGAAAGAAGGCTTCTGGCATCTGACCATTTCCAGGTTTTATGAGGAGGCCAGCCACAGCCTAACAGGGCAATGATAAAAAGTTTTCCATTTTTTTCCAGCGCACCAACATAAGAATAACCTGCGCCCCCAGTAAAACCGGTCTTTCCTGTAAGGGCCCCGTCCATCATATCCAAAAGAGCATTGTGATTGCGGCACTGGATCTGCCTTTTATTTTCCAGATCATAAAATCCATGGTTCTGGGTCCTGGTTATCTTTAAAAACTCCTCTTTTTTCGGCGACTCCTGTATACAGTATAATAAGATCCTTGCCAGATCTTTTGCTGTAGTGGAATGGGTATGTATTTCTCCCTTTTCATCTGTTTCCTGGGCGTCTAAACCATTGGGGGTAATAAACCAGGTATCCTTACAGCCTAACTCCCTGGCTTTTTCATTCATCATAGCTGCAAAACCTTCTCTTGTACCGCCTATAAATTCCGCGATCATCACAGCTGCATCATTATAAGACTCCAGCATCAGGCCATACAGCAGGTCCTTTAAACGGTACTGCTCCCCTTTTCTTACTCCCATACGGACTTTAGGCTGGGAGGCTGCATAAGAAGAGGCACTTACCCATTCTTCCGTTTTTCCATTTCAAGGGCAAGGATACAGGTCATGATCTTCGTGGTGCTGGCCATGGGACGGATCTGTTCTGCATTTTTTCCATATAAGATGCGTCCGCTTAAACCATCCATAAGCACGACGGACTGGGAATACAGGCGGAGTTCTTCCTGTTCCTGGGCCTTAACAGGAAAACTTTGAAATATCAGCCCCAGAAACAGTGTTAAAAAACAGAAGCCATAACCATACAGGCCTGATCTTTTTTCTCATCCATTTTCTCCCTGGAGCATTTATGTACTCTCAAAATCTTATTTCATCCTATTCCCATTTTCCTGCAGATATTGCAATAAACCTGCACCGGAAGCTTTTGACGAACCTTTTAGGCTGTGTTATGATTTACAGGAAACTTAAAACAGATAAACGATCTAACAAAGATCATGAAGGGAATACAGACAAATCGATGATCAAAAAGACATTACAATATAAAATAACAGAAAAGGACCAGGGAAAGACCGTAGAACAGTTTTTTAAGAAGCAAAGGTTATTCCCACCGTCTGGTGGTAAAACTGCGGAATTCTCCTACCGGCCTTACCATCGGGGGAGAGCTTGCATTTACCATCCACAGGCTCCAGGCAGGTGAGATACTTATTGCTACTTTAGAGGAGGAAAATTCTCAGAATATTGTCCCTGTAGAACTTCCTTTAAATATTGTTTACGAAGATGAAGATATTTTAGTGGTAAATAAAGATGCCGGTGTACCCATCCACCCTTCCCAGGGCCATTTTGACCACACGCTGGCAAATGCAGTTGCCTGGTATTACCAGAGCAAAGGCCAGACCTTAGTCTACCGGGCGATCAACCGCTTAGACCGGGATACCACCGGCCTTTTAGTGATCGCTAAACATCTTTTAGCTGGCTGCATCCTTTCAGACCAGATGCTTAACAGGCAGATCCACAGACAGTACCGGGCAATTGTCTGCGGAAAAACAGAAAAAGAGGGCATCATTGATGCCCCATTGGACGGGCTGAAGACTCTACCGTCCTTCGCCGTATTGACTTTGAACATGGTGAGACAGCCAGGACCCGTTACCGCCTGCTCTCTTATGATGAAGAAAAGGATCTTTCCTATATCAGCCTTAAATTAGATACGGGGCGGACCCACCAGATCCGTGTCCATATGAGTTATATTGGCCACCCCCTTCCCGGAGATTTCCTCTATAACCCGGACTACCGTTATATCAGCCGCCAGCCCCTTCACTCTTATGGTCTGGAGTTTATCCATCCCCTTACCGGAGAGCCTTTAAGCTTTACGGCCCATCTGCCTGCGGATATGGCAGCTTTGGTAAAAGAGCCGGAACTTACATCCACCGAAGGCCTTTGGGATAATGATTTTTAATGGTCCCGGCAGCCATCTTGCCCCAGCCAAGACTTACATTTCCTGTACAGATCAATTACCCAGCCTTTTTCACAGGGAGCAGACATACCGGTATCACCGGTCAGTGTCTCCCCCTTTAAATATTTCACTGCCTCTGTTCCATCTGGTTCTACTTCTTTTTGTACTTTTGCATCTTCCGGAAACAGCCACAATGCCAGGGCATGAGATGGTTCAAAGCGGTTCTTTTTAATGGTTCCAATATGAAGCCCCGGACGCAGCACTTTCAGTCCTTTTAAACTTA
>ENA-OQDL01000599-OQDL01000599.1-human-gut-metagenome-genome-assembly--contig:-NODE-599-length-22190-cov-5.771155_pt1 | contig 22190 bp, 19 predicted proteins | sample MGYA00242782_ERZ504609 | MGnify/ENA primary metagenome ERZ504609 (study PRJEB26092, sample SAMD00036320) | human gut metagenome | host: Homo sapiens | study: EMG produced TPA metagenomics assembly of... | reverse complement strand
TCCACCGGAGCACCATGACGTTCAAAAAGTTCCATATCTTCAATACCCGCAAGCTGATTTGCATAAGACGCAATCTCTATGGTGTTACGGTAACTCTTATTCATAATGATCTTGTGGATATCCCTCCCGAAAATCTTCGGCAGAAATTTCAGCACATCCTGCTGTTTATCATCCATAGTCTGTGCCCGGTCACCCAGGATCGTCATTCTGCAGGAGAAAATCCTCTGCAGAATTTCATACTGAAGCCTTGAGTAATCCTGCATCTCATCTACCACCAGATGCTTGATATTGCTTCTTCCCTGCTGGCTCTGCAAACGATATTTCAGGTAAAGAACAGGATAAACATCCTCATATTTCAGCTTTCTTTTCTCATAAGAAACACGCGGAAGTCCTTTGTATCCATTTTCTTTCAGGAACTGACTGTAGATCACATAAAGATCTCCGGTCACATACAACTTCATGAATTTCTCGCGGATCAGGTCTTTCTCATCATCTGCCAGATCACGGTCCCGCAGAGTTTCCACCTCGTCAATGAAATAATCTGCAACTGCATCCATCCTTGAGAGCAGTGGAAAATCCTGGAATTTGAAATAAAACAATTCAATAATCTCTGATTCTTTCTTTACAAATCCCTTATATTCCACATCTTTAAAATTCATCAGCCGGTCTTCCAGTTCCACCAGATAGCGTTCCATAAGATTTATAAATTCCATGGACTGCTTTTCCTCTGCCAAAGAAGCTTTCTGCGGAAAACGGATTCTGCGTTCAATTTCATCATAGCGGTCTTCGCAGTCAGAAACTGTATCCCGAAGCTGCTTATAAGCAAAAAGATCAAAGCTCATTTCCTTAATATTCTCTTCTCCCAGTTCAGGAAGGATATGGGAAATGTAATCGGAAAACACTCCATTTGGTGACAGGATCAGAATATTGGAAGACTTCAGATTCTGTCTGTCATGGTAGAGAAGATAGGCGATCCTGTGAAGCGCCACGGAAGTTTTCCCGCTTCCTGCTGCACCCTGGATCACCATGATCCTGTCTTTGGTATTTCGGATAATGGCATTCTGCTCCTTTTGAATGGTACGGATAATGTTCTTAAGCTGTACCTCACCGTTACTTCCCAGCTCTGCTTTCAGGATCTCATCATCGATCTTCACATCACTCTCAAATTCGTAGATCATTTTTCCGTTGCGGATCTTATACTGCCATTTCGAAGCAACCTCGCCATGGATTTCACCCATGGGAGCCTCATAAGAAGCCGGTCCTTTGTCATAGTCATAAAACAGACCGCTTACCGGAGCACGCCAGTCGTATACTAATGGAATATGCCCTGCTTTCTCTGCGAAATTTCCAATTCCAATATAAAAGATCTCCGGTTCGTCCTCTCCTTCGTAAATGAAATCCACTCTTCCGAAGAATGGAGAATCTGCCATTCTGCGAAATCTCTGTTTCAGGATCAGCTGCTCTTCATTTGCGGAAATCTGGCGGAACAATGCCTGCTGATTATCATAATTCTCATAACCATACTGGTCCATCTCTGTATAATTTTCCCAGTAATACTCATGCATTCCCTCAATCTCTTTCTGGCCTTCCACCAGAGAAAGGCTGATTTCTGTGATACGTTCTTTTAATTTTTCCAGCACATAGCCCAGATATTCTCTGCCGTTTTTCTTATCTGTCATATTGTTGATATCCTCTGATATTTGCAACTGTTCAGTAACTTCACAGCTACAATACTCCTTATTATTGTTATCATTTTCTCTTGTTATTATGATGATAAAATATAGTTACTGTTCACTCCGTTCCCAGCAACACGCTTCGCGATGCAGGAAATATGAACCTCCTTGTGCAATGCCCAAGGAGTATCGTTTGCTTCGCAAACTTAATTTATGCTAATCTCATAAATTCGCGCGGTATGTCTCGGGTTTTCTGTGACCTTCGCTCACAAAAAACACCTCGCGGGATATTACCAGTGAACAGTAACAAAATATATCAATTTTCGTAGATTGGTTTTTAATTATAACATATTCCCCTCTTACAGAAAAGACAAAAATCCGGCAAAAATCCCTCAGCCGGTATCTGTGTGATCCTATATCTTCCTGGCGAAGGAAATATCTGCATTAGCCTGGAGCCGGATATATTCTCTTTCACAAATACCCCTGAGGGATTGTAACTTTATATTTTAGGCAGTTGCCTTATTCTCAAACTGGCTGTTATACAGGTCTGCATAGAAGCCTTTCTTAGACAGAAGCTCTTCATGATTTCCCTGCTCGATAATGTCACCGTCTTTCATAACCAGGATCAGGTCTGCATCCTTGATGGTAGAAAGTCTGTGTGCGATCACAAAGCTGGTTCTGCCCTTCATCAGATTGTCCATGGCTTTCTGGATACGTACTTCGGTTCTGGTATCTACAGAGGAGGTTGCCTCATCCAGGATCAGGATCTTATTATTGGCAAGAATTGCCCTGGCAATAGTGAGAAGCTGTTTCTGTCCCTGGGAAATATTACTGGTTTCTTCATCCAGAACCATGTCATAGCCGCCCGGCTGCTGCATGATAAAGTTGTGCACATGGGCTGCCTTTGCTGCTGCGATCACCTCTTCATCTGTAGCATCCAGACGTCCGTAACGGATATTTTCCATAATGGTTCCTGAGAACAGCCAGGTATCCTGAAGCACCATACCAAACATCTCTCTCAGACTACTTCTGTTAAAGTCTTTGATGTCATAACCGTCTACCTTAATACTTCCGCCATTGAGATCATAGAATCTCATAAGCAGTTTCACCATAGTTGTCTTTCCTGCACCTGTGGGACCTACAATGGCAATCTTCTGGCCATCCTTCACATCTGCAGAGAAATCATTGATAATGATCTTATCCGGATTGTAACCGAATTTTACATGTTCAAACTGTACATCTCCTGTAAGTGTATTAACATCTACAGGGTTCTTCTCATTCTGACTCTCTTCCGGCTCCTCCAGGAATTCAAATACTCGTTCGGAAGCTGCTGCTGAGGACTGTAACAGGTTTGTAACCTGTGCGATCTGCTGGATTGGCTGTGTAAAGTTACGGATGTACTGGAAGAAGGACTGGATATCACCGACTTCAATACTTTTTTTTGATTACAAACACGCCACCTAAGAGAGCTACCATTACATATCCAAGGTTACCTACAAACTGCATGATCGGCATCATCATTCCTGAGAAGAACTGAGATTTCCATGCAGATTCATAAAGCTTCTGATTATCTTTCTCAAATTCTTCTACTACATCATTCTCTTTGTTGAAAACCCGGACCACATTATGACCACCGAAGTTTTCTTCGATCTGACCGTTTACTTTACCCAGATAGCTCTGCTGATCCTGGAAGTATTTCTGGGAATGCTTCATGACAGTCTGGATGATGAACATGGAAACCGGCAGGATCAGAAGTGCTGCCAGAGTCATCCACACATTGATGGAAAGCATCATAATAAATACACCGATCAGGGTTGTCACTGATGTGATCAGCTGTGTCAGACTCTGGTTCAGACTCATCTGCAGAGTATCCACATCATTGGTGATACGGGAGAGGATCTCACCGTTTGTTCTGCTCTCATAATAGTTCAGAGGCAGTCTGTTGATTTTCTTTGAAATATCTTTTCTCAGATTATAGGTAACATCATTGGAGATCCCTGACATTACGAATCCCTGTACAAAGGAAAAGCATGCACTTAACACATATAATCCAAGTGTCCATAACAGGATCATCCCGATCTTTCCGAAGTCAATTTCACCGGTTCCGTTTACCTTGGCAACCAGGCCGTTAAACAGCTCTGTGGTCGCCTTACCTAAAATCTTAGGCCCTACAATACTAAACACAGTTCCCGCTACTGCAAAGATAAACATCAGTATAAAGCGGAATTTATATCGTCCCATATAACGGAAAAGCTTAGCCATGGAGCCCTTGAAGTCTTTCGCCTTTTCGCCGGACATCATACGTCCATGTCCTCCCATAGGACCTCTTCTTCTCTGTTCGCTCATGCCAGTTCCTCCTCTGATAACTGAGATCTTGCAATCTGCTGATATACCTCACAATTTGCCATCAGTTCCTTATGAGTTCCAATACCTGCCATATGTCCGTCGTCCAGTACAATGATCTGGTCTGCACCAAGGATAGTACTGATCCTCTGGGCAACGATTACGGTAGTTGCGTCCTTGGTGTACTCCTTCAATGCCTTTCTTAACTGACTGTCAGTCTTAAAGTCAAGGGCAGAGAAGCTGTCATCAAAGATAAAGATTTCCGGATCCTTTGCAATGGCTCTGGCAATGGACAGACGCTGTTTCTGTCCGCCCGAAACATTGGTACCTCCCTGTGATACAGGGGATTCATATTTCTCCGGTTTGGTATCAATAAATTCTGTAGCCTGTGCAACCTCTGCTGCTTCCTTTACCTGTGCATCAGTGATTTCCGGCTTACCATAGCGGATGTTTGAATCAATGGTACCTGAGAAAAGTACACCCTTCTGCGGCACATATCCCAGCTTATCACGAAGCTCTTTCTGAGTCATGTCACGGACATCCACACCATCCACTTTAACAGAACCCTTTGTCACATCATAGTATCTTGGGATCAGATTGATCAGGGTACTCTTACCGCTTCCAGTACTTCCGATCACTGCAATCGTCTGACCTTTCTTTGCTTTAAAGGAAATGTCTGTCAGTACATTCTCACCTGCTTCCGGGTAAGCAAAGGATACATGGTCAAATTCGATCTCACCTTTCACACTTTCTGACGGATGTACCGGAGTTTCCGGATCCTGAATGGAAACCTCTGTTTTCAGAACCTCATCAATACGAAGCGCTGCAACATTTGCTCTCGGGAGCATAATAGACATTGCAGTGATCATCAGGAAGGACATAATGATCTGCATTGCATACTGGATAAATGCCATAACATTACCAACCTGCATGGTTCCGTTGTCTACTGCATGGGCACCACTGTAAATAATAAGTACAGATACTCCGTTCATGATCAACATCATAATGGGCATCATAAAAGTCATACATCTGTTGACAAACAGGTTTGCTTTTTGTCAGATCCAGGTTCGCTTTCTCAAAACGATCTTCCTCATGCTTCTCACGGCTGAATGCACGGATAACAGGAATACCTGTCAGAATCTCACGGGATACCAGATTCAGTCTGTCGATCAGAGTCTGTAAGATAGTGAAATTTTGGCATTGCCACCTGGAACAGCACAAAGATCACAATCAGGATCAGACCAACTGCCACACCAAGGATCCATGTCATGGAAGAATCTGTGTTTAATACCTTGAGCACTCCACCAACACCAAGGATCGGCGCGTACAGAACAATGCGGAACATCATTGCCATAACCTGCTGTACCTGCTGCACATCATTGGTGCTTCGTGTGATCAGGGATGCTGTGGAGAATTTATGATATTCTCTGCTGGAAAAGCTCATAACCTTGCGGTAAATGCTGTTTCTCAGGTCATGACCAAGTCTGCCTGCCACTCTGGCCGAAATAAATGTGACGCTGATTGCTGCCAGCATGATCACCAGTGCCATGGCAAGCATTCTGATACCTGACATCAGGATGTAATGCATCTGAATGGCATCCACATCTTTTCCCAGTGCTTCATATTCTGAAGCAACAAAGGAAACACCAGCCTGTGTCACAATAGACTCCGGCATATCTTTCAGCTTCTCATCCACCTGACTCATAATCTGCTGTACTGCTTTTTCCGGCATCTGCGTCAGCGCTGTCAACGGGTCTGTTCCCTCCGGAAGGCCCATCTGTGCAGCCATTGCCTGCCCCTGTTCACTGTCTTCGGAAAAGGCAGATACCATCATCATTGCCTTGGAGAAATCCTCATTTAAATTCTCTCTGGTTTCTTTGGAAATATCATCGTTTAATACCCAGGTATCATCTTCCTGTGTATAATTCTGTGAAACTTCCTTTTTCTGATCCTCATCCATAAAAATCTGAAGATTCTGCAAGGTTGAATCCCGAAGCTTATCCGGCACACTGTCTTCAATACCTTTCTGCTGGATACCTACATTAATGATCTTGGAGGTATAATCCGGCAGGGAAAGATCACAGTACGCCTGCAGAAACAGAAGTGCTATGATCAGGACAATGTATCCCGCTGATTTCTTCAGATATTTCATCAGTTTAATCATTGCTTGATTCCCTCTTTTCCTATTTTTAATATGTATGTCTGTTTAAACTCACGTGTCAGTTCTTTCACAGACAATATTATTTTTTATCTGAACATGCTGATACAGTTTTCTCAATCTGCTCCATCATGTATTTTTCAGTTTCTACCTGTTGACAGGTATCTCCGAAATATTATCCAGAATCTGCCCAAAAAACCTTCGTAAAAGACATAGCTCTGCTTCGCTGAAATTGCTGAACATCACTTTCTCCACAGCTTTGCTTTCCTGCTGGAGCTCCTCCACGATTTTTCTTCCGTTTTCTGTCAGATATACACGCATGATGCGTTGATCTTTATCATCACGTTTCCTGCAGACAATGTCTGCTTTCTCCAGACGCTGGATACTTACATTTACAGTGGGCGGTGTTACACCCATCCACTCTGCAATCTCCTTCTGGCTGCAGCCGTTATGTCTGTATACGATCATAATGATCGGCATCTGTCCCTGTTGGATACCGATTTCCCGTATACGCTGCATACATCTCATACCATATTGGCGGTTGATCTCCATAAAGAGAGCAGGCATGCTTTTCTCTTCTCGTTTTTCTTTCTTCTCCTCTTCCGGGCACCACATAACTTCACTCCTTTCCGGCCTCTGTCCTCTTTCAGGTCTGATATTATTCTTTAATTAGCCTGACTAATCATATATAATATACTTTTAGACAAAAAATGCAAGTGTTTTTTGTGCAGTTTATAATTATTTTAGATTTAGCTTTGATATTTCCAATTTGTAAATATTCAATTTTATTTTGCCTGGCTAAATTTTTTTCATCTCAGGTCGAATAAAATTTCCAATACTCTTCAAGCTCTATCTCTGCATAACTTCTTTATAAAATTCTATAAACACATTAATTGCCGGAGACCGCCATTTATTTTTGTGGAGCAGCAATTGTGTCCATACAGTTACCGGGCAGCCGGCAACATCCAGTCTTTTAATCTGTCCGTCTTTCACATATTTCTCCGAAATAAAATCCGGAAGAAAGGAAAGCAGGCTGCTGTTTTTTACCAGTTCACATATCTGAAGCGGATTTCCGATTTCAAGAACCGGACGGATTTCCAGTGATTGGGACGCAAGGGTTTCATTCAGTATTTTTCTGTAGCTCATGGCTTGTTCTGTTAACACAAACTCATTCTGAGAAATTTCACTTAATTTCCATGAACAGCCTGCAACAGGATTATCAGCCGCTACAATAAAATGTACCTGTTCTTCCTGTTCCGCACAAATAATAAAATCCGAATCATAAATATGCCTGTCCAGAGTAAAAACCAGATCTGTTTCGTTCTTCCGCAATTTATCAAACATCTGCTCTGTACCGTTTTCTGTTATCTCCACTTTTATTTCCGGATACTGATGATGAAAACGCAGAAAATCATTTTTAAAATATCTGCTGCAGACAGAACTGGACATAGACAACCGAATCTCGCCTTCAATGCTTTCAGCCGAATTCAGCGAATCGAGCATTTTTGCCTGTGCCTTCAGAATGTTTCGAGCCTGCTGCAAAACTAAAACTCCCTTTTCCGTAAGATTGATTTTATGATAATAACGGTCAAACAGCCTGACATCAAGTTCCTTTTCCAGTTGTTTAATCTGTGAAGAAACTGTAGACTGCGTATATCCCAGTTCCTTTGCAGCAGCCGAAAATCCGGAATATTCACATACTGCAATAAAAGTTTTTAACACATTTGTATCCATTTCTCGTTCCTTTCCCATATTTTTTTCAATATTTTCCCATCAAAACGCAGAAGCGTTATTTTTCTTATACAAACGATATTTTCAATAATATACAACAAAACAATCAATTTTACAAATATTGTTTTTTATCTTATAATATCCCTTATATGAACTTCTGAAGGGAGCGTTATCTTATGAAACGTGAACAGCTTGGAAGCCGGCTTGGCTTCATTATGCTTTCCGCCGGCTGCGCCATTGGCTGCGGAAATGTGTGGAAATTCCCGTGGATGTGCGGGCAAAATGGCGGTGGCAGCTTTATGCTGATCTATCTTCTGTGTCTGGTCATCCTGGGAATCCCGGCTCTTGTGTTGGAATTTTCCATCGGAAGAGCGGCTCAGACAAGTCCCCTTTTCATGTACCGTAAGCTGGAAAAGCCAGGACAGAAATGGGGGATTTTCGGTTGGTTCTGTCTGCTTGGCAACATTGCCCTGATGGCATTTTACACTGTTGTCTGCGGCTGGATCATTTATTATTTTGTACAGTTTCTCAGAGGTAAAAATGGTTCACTGGGATTTTCAGCCATGATCTCCTCTCCCTCTGTGAATGTATTCTTCTTACTGGTCACTGTAGTCATTGCATTTTTCATCCTTTCCTTCAATCTTCAGGGAGGACTGGAGCGTGTGACAAAATATATGATGTCTGCACTGCTGGTGCTAATGCTTGCTCTCGCTGTACACAGTCTTTTTCTGAAAGGCTCTGGTGAGGGAATGACCTTTTATCTGAAACCGGATTTCTCGAAGATCGATGGTTCGGTAATTGTAGGGGCAATGAACCAGGCATTCTTTACTTTATCTACAGGTATGGGTGGCATGGCTATCTTTGGCAGCTATATTGGTAAAGAGCATTCTCTAATGGGGGAAGCTATTCATGTGATCACACTGGACACACTGGTTGCTTTTCTGGCAGGAGTTATTATTTTCCCTGCATGCTTTACCTTTGATCTGGAAGTAAATGCAGGTCCGAGCCTTCTGTTTGATACAATGGCAGCAGTTTTTAACAACATGTCCGGAGGTCGCATCTGGGGTTCCTTATTCTTCCTGTTCATGGTATTTGCAGCTATGTCAACAGTTCTGGGAGTGTGCGAAAACATCCTGGCAATGATACGTGAGCTTACCGGCTGGTCCCGTCCAAAAGGCAGCGTGGTCTGCGGCACAGGTGTCTTTCTTCTGGCACTTACCACAGCCCTTGGTTTCAGCGTTTTCCACTTCCAGCCATTTGCCGAAGGAACTACCTGGCTTGATTTCTGGGATTTTATTGTTTCCAACAATATTTTACCCCTTGGCTCTCTCATCCTTGCACTCTTCTGCTGTAATAAGTTCGGCTGGGGATGGGATAACTTTATCAAAGAGAGCAATACCGGTAAGGGCTTAAAGGTACAGAGCTGGATGAAACCGCTCTTCCGATTTGTACTTCCGATTATAATTGCCTTTATCTATATTTATGGAATGTTCACATTCAACTGGAAATAAAAAAGAAAAATAAGCTCCGTGGATCAAAACTTCTATCCACAGAGCTTATTTTTTACCCAACCATCATTTTTAATTTTAGTGAACCTTCTGATCCAGCATTCTCCGGATCAGCTCAATTGTATCCTTCAGTCCATAGTTGGCACTGTTGATACACAAATCATAGTTCTCCGGTTTTCCCCATTTCTCACCGGTATAAAATTCATAATATTTCTTATGCTGCTTATCCATCTGCTTCAGGAAATGTACTGCCTGTTTCAGATTCATATTACGGATATCCATAACATGCTGTACACGAACCTGAAAAGGAGCACTGATAAACAGGCTGATATGCGGAATGTGATTATTCTTAAGAATCGTGTCTGCGCAGCGTCCCATGATCACACAGTCTTCACTCTTTGCCAGTTCACAGATCAGATCACTCATATTGAAAAATACGGCATCCTGCTTCGGAAGTCCGTGATAACGGTTAAATTCCCTGAACCAGGTTTTCAGATCTGTATGTTTTTTCTTTCTGTATTTATCAAATCCCTCAAAACTGCCGGCATCACCCACTGCATTTTTATCTGCCTGCAGACGCTTCATAACCTGATCAAAAATCTCTGCATCATAATAGTTGATCTGAAGCTGATCTGCCAGTTCAAAGCCGATATCATTACCGCCACTTCCCTGTGTACGGCTGATACAAATGATCAGATGGTCGTTCTCCGAAATCTCATTCTGGCGTCTTGCGATCAGATTATTCAGACTGATACGCTCTTTATCTACAATATCTGTCTGTCCAAATGTATCAGGAAGACTTTCGATCTCTTTCAGAATACTGTCATACTCTATCATAAGACGTCTTCTCTCGCTCTTATCCCTGATGGTACGGGCCATGTTACTGATCAGCGCCAGTTCACTTCTGAGCAGATGTCCGTCCGGCTTGGTATACATCAGTGCTGCCAGATGACGGAGAGTTGTTTCTTTTTGTCCTGTAAATGTACGTCCCAGAGAGGAACCCACACATTTATAAACTTCTTCATCCAGGTTATAAATGCGTATTGCAAGTTCTTTACATTTTTCCTGATTATCCTGCATAATGATCCTCCCTCCTTATAAAAAGAATACAAACATATCGATAATAAACACCGGAACCAGAAATGCAACAGACCACAGCATATATCCGAAGAATGACGGCATCTTCACACCATTCTCATCAGAGATTGCCTTTACCATAAAGTTCGGGGCATTTCCGATATAAGTGTTGGCACCCATGAATACCGCACCACAGGAAATGGCAGACAGAATCTTGGTAGGTACAGTTCCCAGTGTGGTTGTGATTCCATTGGTAAATGCCAGCGTTCCTGCTGTTGTAAGGAATACCAGATAAGTAGGTGTGTTATCCAGGAAACTGGAAAGAGCACCGGTTGCCCAGAACATCTCTGCCGGTTCAGTAACTCCCAGATTCGGTCCTACAGCTTTTAGAAGCATCAATGCAGGCTGCATGGTGATAAAAATACCGATGAATAAAACCGCAACCTCCTGGATCGCACCCCAGGTAAAATGGTTTCTGATACGGATCTGCTTATCTGTTGTCTTAAAGGAAAGAAAAGCAGCAAGCAATATGATTACAATTTCAATCAGTGCCGGGAATGTCAGGGTTACTTCTCCAAAAAGATGAATGCCTCTTACATTGCCTGCAGCATCCTGAAATGCGGACATTCCCGGAAGTACACGCTTAAGATTACCGCGCCAACGATCATCACAAGGAAGATGATATTGTGCAGCATCCATCAGAGGACTGAGTACCCGGTTTACGGATATCCGGTTTACGTCCATTTGCAATATCCTTTCTGTAGGAACGTTTATCAATCTGATAAAATACAAACAGCAAAATGACCATATTAAAGATCAACACAGGGAACAGATGTAGACTCCAGAAGAATCGGAACGCCTCGCATAAATCCCATTAACAGCGGCGGATCTCCGATTGGTGTAAGACATCCACCCATATTGGAAACCATGAAGATAAAGAAGATCATAATATGTCCTTTTCTCTTTCTCCATGAATTCATTTTAATTACCGGACGTACCATCAGCATACTGGCACCGGTGGTACCGATACAGCTTGCCAGAAGAGTTCCCAGTGCAAGCAGACCTACATTAACACGGGGGGAACCTGCGAAATCACCCTCCATGGTAATATTACCTGATACGCAGAACAGGCCGAATAACAGAATGATGAATGTAAGATAATCATTCACAATACAGTCCAGAACTGTCTCTGCAGTCTTTCCGGCTCCATAAACGAAAGCAAATGGAACCACCATCAGAATGATCCATAAGGCAACAACCAGTGGCTGATGAGACTCCCACCACTCCGCTTTTACCAGAGGCATCACTGCAATACATAACAAAAGCCCTGCAAAGGGAATGCAAAGCCATACAGGTACTGTAGATGGTGCTTTACTGCCTTCTGCCGCAAATACACTCAATGGACAAGCCAGAAGAACTGCAAAAAAAGCACCCAGTACGGTCACCAACTTTTTCAAAACTGCCACCTCCATATTGTATTTTCGTACAGCGCGATTATCATTCAGGAGATTTTTTTCATATACGTGTTTCTTCCTATTTAATATGCGCTTGTTTTTTACAGATGCAATTATATCATACAGCATACAAAAATCAATTGTGTGGATAGTGAATATTTATACTTTATTTCCTGTTTTTTTATACATTTTTTACATATTTCCTGATTATTTTCGTTTATATTTTAACGATTTAATCTTTATTACTGACATTTTTTTGTGCCGCCTTATCTATTTTTTAAAATTGTACTGATTTTGAAACACATGACCCAATAACTGCTCCGCAGTTTATCACTTTTGGGCAATTAAAGCAGGGAGCTTTCTTATATGCAATACGAAAAATGCTCCCCAACAGCAATTCCCGCTGTCAGAGAGCATTTCGCATATTTCTTATATGAACTGATTGGTTGCCTCATCATACTCATAATCGATGGAATGCATCTTCGCCACCAGTTCGTCTTTCTTCAATCCTCTGCATGTGCAGAGTGCTTCCAGGGAATCATAGTAATCCCTGAGCTGAGTATTCACATAACTCAGCAGAATCATTGGATCTTTGGGTATCATTTAGTTTCCGTCCTTTACCGTAACAATGAATTCCCCATTCTGAACATCCAGCACCAGAGTATCACCTGCGTGAACATCTCCGGACAAAATCTTTCTCGCCGCAAGAGTCTCTACATATTTCTGCAAATAGCGCTTCAACGGACGTGCACCATATACCGGGTCATAGCCATTCTCAATAACCTGATCCTTGGCTGTATCTGTCAGTTCCAGGGAAAGCTCCTGGTCTGCAAGACGTTTGTCAAGCTCGCCGACCATCAAGTCTACTATCTTACCAATATTGGATTTTGTCAAGGGCTTAAACATAATTATTTCATCCAGACGGTTCAGGAATTCCGGACGGAAATGGCCTCTCAGGTCATCCATAACCTGACTCTGAGCCTCAGGTTTGATCTCACCATTCTCATCAATACCATCCAGCAGATACGGAGAACCGATGTTGGAAGTCATGATAAGAATTGTATTCTTAAAGTCAACTGTACGTCCCTGAGAATCTGTGATACGGCCATCATCCAGTACCTGCAGCAGTACGTTAAACACATCCGGATGTGCCTTCTCAATCTCATCGAAAAGTACAACACTGTATGGTTTACGGCGGACTGCCTCAGTAAGCTGGCCGCCCTCCTCATATCCTACATATCCCGGAGGCGCTCCGATCAGTCTGGATACAGAATACTTCTCCATGTATTCACTCATATCAATTCTGACCATATTCTGTTCATCATCAAACAGATTCTCTGCCAGAGTTTTGGCAAGCTCTGTCTTACCTACACCTGTCGGACCAAGGAACAGGAAGGAACCGATAGGTTTGGTCGGATCCTTGATGCCGGCTTTGGAACGAAGGATTGCATCTGTAACCCTCTTCACACCTTCATCCTGACCTACAACTCTCTTGTGAAGCTGATCTTCCAGAGTGAGGAGTTTGGCTCTCTCGCCTTCTGTCAGTCTTGTTACAGGAATACCGGTCCATCTGGAAATAATCCTTGCGATCTCATCATCAGTAACTGCCTCATGAACCAGACTTCTGTCACTTTCTTTCACACTCTTTTCTTCGATTTCCAGCTGCTGCTGTAATTTCGGAAGTTCGCCGTACTGTAACTGTGCAGCCTTCTCCAGATCATAGTTCTGTTTTGCTTTCTGGATCTGCTTATTTACATCCTCGATCTGCTCACGAAGCTTCTGTAATTTCTCTACAGAATGCTTCTCATTATCCCACTGTGCTTTCTGTGTATTAAAGGTATCACGAAGCTCTGCCAGCTCCTTCTGAAGTGCTTCCAGACGTTCCTTACTCAGGTTATCTGTCTCTTTCTTCAGTGCAGATTCCTCAATCTCCAGCTGCATGATCTTACGGCGCTGTTCATCCAGCTCTGAAGGCATGGAATCCAGCTCTGTCTTGATCAGGGCACAGGCCTCATCCACCAGGTCAATGGCCTTATCAGGAAGAAAACGGTCTGTGATATATCTATGTGAAAGTGTAGCTGCTGCAACCAGCGCACTGTCTGTGATCTTAACACCATGGAAGACCTCATATCTCTCCTTCAGACCACGAAGGATGGAAATGGTATCCTCCACTGTAGGTTCATCTACCATAACAGGCTGGAAACGACGTTCCAGAGCGGCATCTTTCTCAATATACTGACGATACTCATCCAGAGTTGTGGCACCGATACAGTGAAGCTCACCTCTGGCAAGCATAGGTTTCAGCATATTGCTGGCATCCATAGCTCCGTCTGTCTTACCTGCACCAACAATCAGATGTAACTCATCAATGAAAAGAATAATGTTTCCTTCACTCTTCTTTACTTCTTCAAGGACTGCTTTCAGACGTTCCTCAAACTCACCTCTGTATTTGGCACCTGCTACCAGAGCACCCATGTCCAGGGCAAAAATCTTCTTATCCTTCAGACCTTCCGGCACATCCTCTGCCACGATTCGCTGTGCAAGACCCTCGATTGCTGCTGTTTTACCTACACCAGGCTCACCGATAAGCACAGGATTGTTCTTGGTCTTACGTGAAAGGATTCTGATGATATTACGGATTTCTTCATCACGTCCGATCACAGGATCCAGCTTCTGGTTACGTGCCTTTTCGACTAAATCCTCGCCATATTTATTCAAAGTATCATAAGTAGCTTCCGGATTGTCACTGACTACACGCTGATTGCCTCGTACTGTAGAAAGTGCCTGCAGGAAACGCTCCTTAGTAATGCCAAATTCCTGAAACAGTTTCTTCATGCTTGGACTTGGATATCTTAATAAAGCAAGGAAGAGATGCTCTACAGAGACATATTCATCTCCCATTGCCTTGGCTTCATCCTCTGCACTGACCAGAGCCTTGTTCAGATACTGTCCGAAACGAAGCTCACCGCCAGATACCTTAACCCTGGCATCCAGTGCCTGATTCAGAGAATTTCTGAAATAATCCTTATCTATCTCCATCTTCTCGATCAGTTTAAGAATCAGGCTGTCTTCCTGTTCCAGCAGAGCATATAAAAGATGCTCCTCTTCAATCTCCTGGTTGCCAAACTGATAAGCAACCTTCTCCAGATCCTGGACAGCCTGTACGGATTTCTGTGTAAATTTACTGATATTCATAGGCTAACCCTCCTCTTATATGAGAAATATCTCTCCCGAAGGAGAAATATGTTGTTTTCTTTGTTCTGCATGTAATATAACACATGTTGTTAGCACTGTCAATAGGTGAGTGCTAATTTTTTTTCAACTCCTCTCCTATCCTAAAATGAAAAACTAACTTCCACCCTTAGCCTATATTGTTCTACACTGTGAAATAGGGGTGGAAGTTAGTCTTGCAATCGTTTATCCTATAAGAAATACCAGGGCTCCCCCTGGTCATATCCTCCAACTACCGGAAATGGAATATTTTTATTACATAGGAGGATTCATTTATGTCTACGAAAGCTACTGGAAACAAAAAACACCTTACCCTCGCTGATCGTGCTGCCATTGAACATGGAATCAGCTGTGGGGAAAATTTTACTCAGATTGCCCACAGGATCAACAAGGATTCTTCCACCATATCCAAGGAGATCCGACGGCATCTTTTCCGGGTTCCTCATTTTCAAAATGAAACCCAGCGGAAACGCTCGGAATGTGAGCATTATCAGAACTGTGAAAAACAGCATATCTGTGGGAATCAGACTTGTAATTCCTTATGCTGGAAATGCCGCCCCAAGCGCTGCTCCATGTATTGTCCGGACTTTACTCCCAGGCTCTGCGACAGGTTAAAAAAGCCCCCATATGTGTGTAATGACTGCCCTCAGATACGCAGCTGTTCTCATGATTTCTATTTTTACAGGGCCAATTATGCCAATGATATTTATAGTGAAACAAAATCCTCCTCACGGTCTGGGATTAACCAAACTCCTGAGTCCCTGGAACAGCTTGACCGCCTGGTATCTCCTCTTCTCCTGCAGGGACAGCCTTTGTCCCATATCTTTGCTTCTAACCAGGATTCTGTCTCATGTTCTATAAGGACCCTCTACAACTATATAGACCAGGGATATTTCACTGCAATCAACCTCGATCTTCCCCGTAAAGTCCGCTACAAAAAGCGCCGGAAGGCCCGCAGGGAGCCCGACAACACTGGGTATAGAAAAGGCCGGTCCTATCAGGATTTTGAGCGGTATCTGGAAAAGTTTCCAGATACAAATGTAGTGGAGTTAGATGTGGTGGAAGGTGCCGGGGGAAAATCAGAAAAAGTACTCTTGACCATGCTTTTCCGTAATTGCAGCCTTATGCTTATTTTTCTGATGGATGCCGACAGACAGGACAACGTGGAAGATGTGTTTCAGCGGATATACATCCATCTGGGGGCCGATCTGTATAGAAAACTTTTTCCTGTCATTCTTACAGACAATGGAGCTTCATTTAAAAAACCAGACATTTTTGAACGGCCTGAAGGTGAACTTCTGTCCCATGTCTTTTACTGCGACCCAATGGCTTCCTGGCAGAAGGGACGCCTGGAAAAGAATCACGAATTCATCCGTTATATCATCCCAAAAGGTATGACGTTCGCAGGTTTGAACCAGGAGCAGGTAACTCTCATCACCAATCATATCAATAGCGTAGCAAGAGCCAGTTTAAACGGCTGCACCCCGTTTGAACTGGCTCAGTTGCTGATAGACCGAAAACTGCTGGATCTCTGCCAACTGGAAAGGATTCTCGCCAACCAGGTAATCCTTAAGCCATCACTCTTGAAAAAGTAACTGCAGGATCCTTTTCCGGTATTGGTTTCATTCTCAGACCGGTGGAAGTTACTTTTGCAAAAGAACTTCCAGTGGTCCCAAAATCATGCCCGTTCTCCAGAAAAAAGCGCTGTTTTCTGCCTTTATTATATGTCAGGTTTTACGAATAATCCAGAACTATATGGAAGTTAGTCCTGCAAAAAGCCTTATTCTATCTGCAACAATACACGGTGGAAGTTACTTTTTCATTCAACCAGAATTTGTGAATGTTAATTGAAAAAGTAAATGCAACCCTTAGATCTTTTTGTTCTCAAACGCAGACATAGGGGTTGCATTTACCTCTGCAATTATAGTAACATGAACTTACTCTCAGGCTCCAACATGAAAGGAGTTTCTATTTATGAATACTTTTATTGAATCCAACAAAGGCAAACACTTTACACTCTCTGACAGAATCTCTATCGAGGCTGGCATCGAAAAAGGATGGAGCTTCAAAAAGATTGCTGACGAACTTGGCAAGAACCCTTCCTCTGTTTCCAGGGAAGTTCGACGCCATCTGATCTTTTCCCCTCACTATTACGATGACCGCAGCCGCAGGAAAACCGAGTGCATTTATTTTTCTTCCTGCTCCAAACAGGGCGTCTGCGGTAATCTTTCCTGCTCCTCTCTTTGCTCTAAGTGTCGAAGCAGGAAATGCGCTTCTTTCTGTCCTTCTTTTACGACTGCTAAATGCGAGCTCTTAAATAAACCTCCTTATGTCTGTAACGCTTGTCCTAAGCTGCGCCGTTGTTCCCATGATTTCTTTTTCTACCGCGCCAAACATTCCCATGATACCTCTTTGGAACTCCGTTCTTCCTCCCGCAGCGGCATCAATCTCTCCCCTGAAGAACTTGATTAGCTCGACAGGCTTGTTTCCCCACTTATAAAAAAGGGCCAGCCGCTTTCTCATATCTTTCTTTCTCACATGGAAGATATTCCCTGCTGTCAGCGTACTCTTTATTCCTACGTGGATAAGCAATATCTTTCTGTTATCAACCTTGATCTTCCCAGAAAAGTCCGCTACAAAAAACGTAAAAAGAAACAGCTTGATACACCAAATCCGGTCCTGTCCTCCTTACTCTGTTCTTTCGGAACTGTTCTCTGATGCTTCTTTTTCTCTTGCCTGGTGACCGCAGGAAATATGTTCAGGATGTTTTTGATCTCCTGCTGTCTGAACTTGGCCCACAGACTTATTCACAGCTGTTTCCGATAATACTAACAGACAACGGGAGTTCTTTCCTGGATCCTTCATTATTTGAGATGCCGCACCGGCAGGATGTCCTTACAAAGGTCTTTTACTGCGACCCCATGTCCTCCTGGCAGAAAGGACGCCTGGAAAAGAATCATGAGTTTATACGTTATATCCTCCCAAAAGGAACTTCTTTTGACTCTCTTACTGAACAGAAAGTAAACCTTATGATGAATCACATCAACAGTACGGCAAGAGCCAGCCTGAATGGCTGCACTCCATTCCAGCTGGCTCTTCTTCTTCTGCTTGATGCAAAACTGATGAGTCTCATGGATCTTCGATCAGTTCCCGCTGACCAGATCCACCTCAAGCCTGATCTTATAAAATAACAAACACCTAAATATAATGCCTGAGAGAAGCAGATTTGATCTCTCCAGACGGGTTGCATTTAGTCCTGCAAGATTCATGCCAGCCGTCTTATTTTGATGTTAAAAAGCTTCTGATTTTCATCTGCCTGCATTTAAAGTATAACCTATTTCTCCTGCAACTTCTATCTGATAATTGCATTTACTCTCTCAAAATGCCTTATATTTAACGCGATATACCCAGGTTGCAATAACTCTTGCATTCAACCCTGGATTTATTCTATGTATTTGCTGGTTTTCCAGAGTTGTCATTGACACTTCAGGAAATTATACAGTCGTCCTGCGATATATCCGCCAATTGGCGCAAGTCCACCGCCCGGGGTTCTTGATCAGGGAACCAACGACCATATCTGCACCCACATCACTTGGCTCAATCGTCTCTACAAATTCACCGTAACAGTTATCGACCATACAGATAACGTCTGGTTTGATACTCTTTACAAATGCAATCAGTTCTCCAATCTGTGAGACGGAAAAGCTTGGTCTTGTCTGATATCCTTTGGAACGCTGGATTGTTACAAGCTTTGTCTTTTCGTTGATTGCTTTTTTGATATTGTCATAGTCAAATGTACCGCCTTTCAGAAGATCTACCTGGCGATAGGAAATTCCGTACTCCGCAAGAGAACCATTCGATGGGCGGATTCCAATGACTTCTTCCAATGTGTCATAAGGTTTTCCGACTGGAGATAGAAGCTCATCGCCCGGGCGCAGATTTGCAGCCAGTGCCAGTGCCAGTGCATGAGTTCCGCATGTGATCTGCGGTCTTACAAGAGCACTTTCTGTATGAAAAATCTCTGCGTACACTTCTTCCAGTGTGTCACGTCCCGGGTCGTCATAACCGTATCCGCTGGCGTATTTGAAACAGCCGGCATTGACTTTACATTTCTGCATTGCATGCACGACTTTCAACTGATTGTACTCTGCCACTTTGTCGATGGCATCAAAACGTTCTTTTAAAGTTCCTTCAATCTGGCTTCCGAAATCGTAAACCTCTCTGCGGATTCCCATTTCCAGATACATATCTTCTATATTTAACATGATTGTTCCTCCAAAATATCTTTTTTAATAGATTCGAGCATCACTTCCAGAATCTTATCTTCATCATAATTGTAATCTTTTTTATTAATCCATGTCACATGCTTCTCACGCTTGGCAACAATCAAAAAAGACGGAACAATCAATATCGGAGTATTTTCCGATAAGAATCCATTTGGATATGTTGATGAAAACGGTAAGTCTGCCTGATTCCGGAAGAAGTCAAGGAAGACCGTCAGGCAGAATTGATGGAACTTCAGCAGGAAATCGCATTTGATCTGGCAGAAGATATGGTCGGACGTGAAGTTCTCGTTATGATTGAAGGAAAAGTTGCAGATGAAAATGCATATGTAGGAAGAACTTATAAAGATGCACCGACAAAAGATGCAAGATAAAAGCATACATGACCGCCGCCACAGATCATAACCTTCTTCACTTTCTCTTCCTTGTGTCCAAGTGCACGGAAAAACGATTTCAGATTCTGATGTGATGCGACCACATGCATACGGTCTCCCTTTTCAATTACAAAATTACCATCCGGAATATAGACCTGCTCACCACGCTTGATGGCGCATACAAGAATCTGGAATTCATATTTCTTGTTAATCTCTGCCAGTGATAATCCCACGATCGGGCTTATCTCAGAAATCGGGAACTCTACCAGTTCCACTCTTCCTTTCATGAATGATTCGACTTTATTCGCCTCTGGGAAAAGCAACATTCTTGATATCTCATTAGCTGCTGCCAGCTCTGGATTGACCGCCATACTAAGATGCAGGTCTTCCTTCAACAATTCCATCTGGCGATAATAAAGAGGATTTCTCACCCTTGCAATGGTATGCTTGGCACCAAGCCGCTTTGCCAGAAGACAACTAATCATATTCATCTCATCTGTAGATGTACATGCAATCACAATGTCTGCATGCGGCACATCCGCCTGTTTTAAAACTTCTGCATCCGCACCATTTCCATTAATACAGAAAATGTCCAGATTGTTCAAAGCTGCTTTCAGCTTCCCGGCATTTTGGTCAATCAGGGTAATGTCATAATCTTCTTCTGACAACTGTGTTGTCAGCTTATGACCTACCTTTCCATCGCCGATAATCACTATTTTCATTTCTTATCCCTCATTATATTTTCTTTATATTTTCACTGAATGCCTGAAAATTACTTTTTTTCAAGTCGAACGTATATAGGCATAGAGATTATAGCACTTTTAATCACAGAAAAAAATGCCCTAAAACGGGTCTTTTCTCCTGTTAAAAACTTTAATTAACATTTTCTTATCTTTCTATTCTTCAGCGGCCCTTTTTGCGATCTCTGCATCCTGAACTTCAGAAGGTGCCTGCTCATAGCGCGCAAATGTATATTCATAAGTTCCTCGTCCACCTGTCATAGAGCGTAATGTCGTGCAGTATCCGAATAATCCTGTCATCGGGACATCTGCTTCTACGATCTGATTTCCTGCGCCAACCGGCGTCATACCAAGCACACGGCCACGTCTCTTGTTAAGATCTCCCATTACATCTCCGGTGTACTCATCCGGAACTGTTACTTTCACGGATACGATTGGCTCTAGAAGTACTGGAGATGCCTCCATAAATCCTTTCTTAAATGCCTGGATCGTCGCAGTCTTAAATGCCATCTCAGAAGAATCTACCGGATGATAAGATCCATCGTAAAGTGTAGCTTTGACACCAACAACTGGGTATCCTGCAAGAGGACCTTTCACTACCGATTCCTGAAGTCCTTTTTCTACTGCCGGGAAGTAATTCTTCGGAACTGCTCCTCCAACAACTTCTTCATCAAATTCATAAGGTGTTTCCAGGTCTCCTGACGGGGCAAAGCGCATCTTCACATGTCCGTACTGTCCATGTCCACCAGACTGTTTTTTATACTTGCTGTCCACATCAGACTGTTTACGGATTGTCTCGCGGAATGCAACCTTCGGAGTCTCCAGTGTTACTTCGCATTTGTAACGGTCTAATAACTTGCTGACTGCGATCTCCAGATGTTGATCTCCAATACCATAAAGAAGTGCCTGACGATTCTCGCTGTCATTGACTACCTTAAGTGTTACATCTTCTGCCATCATTTTCTGAAGTGCCTGAGATACTTTATCTTCATCGCCTTTATTCTTTGTTACATATTTCATATATGTATAAGGTTTTGAATATTCTGTCTTACCGTAAAGAACCGGTGTTGTCTTTGTGGACAATGTATCCCCTGTTCTTGTTGCGGTCAGTTTTGCGATAGCACCGATATCTCCTGCAAACAGCTCACTGACTTCCACTGGTTTGTTACCGAACATCGTGTAAATCTTACCAAGCTTCTCATCTGTATCTGTATCTGCATTATAAAGTGTATCATCACCTTTTAAATACACCGGAGCAAACTTTAATAAATGAATATTTTCCAATAAACGGATCAACCATTGTCTTAAATACATAAGCTGATTTGGCTCTTGCGAAATCATAATTTGCTTCATAAATCTCATTCGTCTTGCGATTGATACCTGCACATTCTCTCCAGTCCGGACTTGGGAAGAATCTTACAATATCGGACAGAAGATTGGCAACGCCCTGTGCCTGGATATTAGATCCCATAGCCACTGGGACAATACTTCCTTCCATAACCTCTGTTCTCATGGCAGAACGGATTTCTTCTACTGAGAACTCGTCTCCTGCAAAATAGCGCTCCATATATTCGTCACTAATCTCTGCGACTGCTTCCAGAAGCTTCTCACGGTACAT
>ENA-OQDL01000597-OQDL01000597.1-human-gut-metagenome-genome-assembly--contig:-NODE-597-length-22218-cov-4.166176_pt1 | contig 22218 bp, 17 predicted proteins | sample MGYA00242782_ERZ504609 | MGnify/ENA primary metagenome ERZ504609 (study PRJEB26092, sample SAMD00036320) | human gut metagenome | host: Homo sapiens | study: EMG produced TPA metagenomics assembly of... | reverse complement strand
ATAAGATCCAGCGTTATAAAGGTCTGGGCGAGATGGACGCGGAACAGCTTTGGGAGACTACTATGGATCCGGAGCGCCGAATTCTTCTCCGTGTACAGATCGACAGTGAGACTGCTTCGGAGGTTGATCTGACATTTGCTACCCTGATGGGGGATCAGGTTGAGCCGCGTCGTGAGTTTATCGAGGCAAATGCGAAGTACGTAAAGAATCTGGATATTTAATTAAATTTAAGTCACTTAAATCCTTTTGAGGACGAAAGGAGTATAGATGGAACCAAATATATTTGACAAAATTCATGACATTGATCTGAAAAAGACAATGGAAACGTCTTACATCGATTATGCGATGAGCGTTATCGCCGCCGGGCACTCCCGGACGTGCGCGACGGCTTGAAACCGGTGCAGAGACGAGTGCTTTATTCGATGGTTGAGCTGAATAACGGTCCGGATAAGCCGCACCGTAAATCCGCCCGTATCGTCGGTGATACAATGGGTAAATATCATCCGCACGGCGACAGCTCCATTTACGGCGCATTGGTTAATATGGCTCAGAAATGGGCTACCCGTTACCCGCTTGTAGATGGACATGGAAACTTCGGTTCCATGGACGGCGACGGCGCCGCAGCGATGCGATACACCGAGGCAAGACTGAGTCGTATTTCCATGGAGATGCTGGCGGATATTGGCAAGAATACCGTTGATTTCATGCCGAACTTTGATGAGACTGAGAAAGAACCGACGGTTCTTCCGGCTCGTTTTCCAAATATTCTGGTAAATGGCGGCACCGGTATCGCCGTTGGTATGGCAACGAATATTCCGCCTCACAACCTGCGTGAGGTGATTGCTGCCGTTGTCAAGATCATAGACAACCGGGTGGAGGAAGACCGCCCGACTACCATCGAAGAACTGATGGAGATCGTAAAGGGACCTGATTTCCCGACAGGAGCAACCATCCTTGGAAAAGCAGGCATCGAAGAAGCGTACAGAACCGGACGCGGCAAGATCCGTGTACGGGCTGTATACAATATCGAGGCCATGGCAAATGGCAAGAGCCGTATCATCGTGACAGAGCTTCCTTATGCAGTGAATAAGGCTCGTTTGATCGAAAAGATCGCAGAGCTTGTAAAGGATAAAAAGCTTGATGGAATCACGGATCTGCGTGATGAATCCAACCGTGAGGGACTTCGGATCTGCATTGAACTGCGCCGTGATGTGAATGCCAATGTCATCATGAACCGTCTGCTGAAGCATACACAGCTGCAGGACACCTTTGGTGTGATTATGCTGGCGCTGGTTAATAATGAGCCGCGTATCTTAAATCTGCAGCAGATCCTGGAATATTACTTAAAGCACCAGGAGGATGTGGTAACCAGAAGAACCAAATATGATCTGAACAAGGCAGAAGAGAGAGCCCATATTTTGGAAGGTCTTTTAAAGGCACTGGATCATATCGATGAGGTTATTAAGATCATCCGCGGTTCTGCCAATGTTCAGGCGGCGAAAGCTCAGTTAATGGAGCGTTTTGATCTTTCGGATGCACAGGCACAGGCCATCGTAGATATGCGTCTGGGCCGCCTGTCCGGTCTGGAGCAGGAGAAGATCAACGACGAGTATAAGGACCTCGAGAGCCGCATTGCAGGTTTTTGAGGAAATTCTGTCGTGCGATGCGAATATTCTTGCTGTTGTCAAGCAGGAGCTGCAGGAAATCAAGCAGAAGTACGGCGATGAGCGACATACCCGCATCGAAAATGTAGCAGATGAGATTGACATTGAGGATCTCATAGAGCAGCAGGATTGCGCGTACACCCTCACCCACTTCGGCTATATCAAGCGCCAGCCGACCTCGGTTTACCGCGCACAGCGCCGCGGCGGCCGCGGTGTTTCCGCAATGAGCACCCGTGAGGAGGACTTCGCAAAGGATATCTTCACCGCGTCCACGCATGACACCATCCTGTTCTTCTCGGATCGCGGCAAGGTTTACAAGCTGAAGGGCTACCAGATTCCGGAGACCGGACGCTCGGCCAAGGGTATGAACATTGTAAACCTGCTGGAGCTGGAAAGCGGTGAAAAATCACCGCAATGTTCCCGATTCAGGAGTTTGCAGACGATAAGTTCCTGTTCTTCGTCACCCGTCAGGGTATTGCAAAGCGCATCGTGCTGAGCGACCTGCAGAACATCCGCCGCGCGGGTCTGCGCGCGCTCAACCTCAACGAGGATGACGCACTGGTTGACGTTCGCCTGACCGATGGCGAGCAGAACATCCTGATCGCCACCCACGAGGGCAAGGCCATCTGCTTTGACGAGAACGAGGTTCGTGCAATGGGCCGTGTGGCTACCGGCGTGCGCGGCATCAAGCTGGCCGAGGGCGCCCGTGTGGCGGCCTTCAACGTGGTTCCCGCCGGCAAGGTGGCATGGACCTATGAAGAGGGCGAGAACGGCTTGACTTCCGGATCCGGTGCAGTGGTGCTCACCGTGGCCGGCGATTCCGATGCACTGCCCGGCACCGAAAACGGCGCGGCGAAGGTCACTCCGCTGGAAATGTACCCCACCAAGGGTCGCGCTACCGGCGGCGTGCGTTCCCAGCGATTCCTGAAGGGCCAGAACACGCTGATTCTTGCCTGGGTGGGCCTCTACCCGTTGCACGCCTCTACATCCGCAGGCTCTCCGGTCGAGCTTCCCAAGCCCGATATGCGCCGAGACGGTTCCGGAGTAGACCTCGCCTCCCCCATCGCCTTCATTGCGTAACCTCAATTAAGCTCCCTCTGATGGGCCGAGCCGTAAAGCAAACACCCCAGTGGGGTGTTTGTAGGCGAGGAGCGAACGATAGTGAGCCAAACAATAGAGAAGAGACCCTAAACCCGGCCTACACTAAGCATTAAGGAGGTGGCGATGAGACTACTGGTTGCCGTATCCAATGAACCGTTGGCCCACGCCATTCATGGTGCCCTGCTTGCCGGTCGTCATGAGGTGTCTTTGGCAAGCACCGGTAGTATCGCGCTCGCCGCTGTCGCCAAGGAGTCATTTGACGCAGTGATTCTTGATGAATCCCTGCTCGGCATTTCCACCGAGCAGCTCATCGAATCCCTACGCAATGCCCGTGCCTCCGTCAAGATTCTGCTGCTGACTTCGACGCCACTCAGCAAAACCATTGGTGAAGGCAGCCGCTGGCGAGCGCTGCCTGACGAGTACGCCCCTATCGAAGAGACGCCCTACAGCTCCTTCAGCGCGAATTCACGCGCAAACAACTCAAATGCCGAAGCCGAACAACGCTCGGACAATGCTGCCTCTAGCGCACAAGCTAACGTACGACGCCCAGATGCCGCGCTGAGCAAACCATTCTCCGATGGCGAACTGCTCTCATACGTCGGCTCGCTTGCCACCGACTCCCCCGCCATGATCATTCGTGGCAATCTCACGTTGGACACCACGAATCACAAGGCCTACTACGCATCCACTCACAGCGCAATCTCACTGTCCCGTCTGGAATACAGTTTGCTTGAAGCGCTGGTCAAGGCTGATGGCCAGTTCGTCAACACCAGCGAGTTGGTCAAACTTATCGGCGGCCCATTCTTCGAGCAACAGGGCTTACTCAAGAACGCCCTCTACACACTGGATAAGAAGCTCACCCGCGCCGGCCTCATCATGACCCAACGAGGCTCCAACTACCGCATTCGATAGCTGGGCTCAATCAGTACAGCCGCATGCCTTGGGGAACGGGGGTGAAGCCGGACTGGTGGAGGATGCGGGCGAAGGGGTGACGGGCGTTGAGGGGTTCGCCATTGATGTCGCTGAATGTCACGGAGCCGGTGCCATTGCGTTTGAGGGCGTAGGCCAGTTCTGTGGCGGCCTTGCGCATTTGTTCGTCGGAATCATTGACAGCGGCTTCATGGCCGACCGATTGATCGAACGCTGTCAGGTGCTTGGCTTTGGCGGCCGCGTATAGTAGCGCGCCTTGCGCATTGAGCACGACCGTGGCTCCGATACGGCGTGCCGGTTTACCCGCACCGGCAGGCGCGTCCGGCCACGCGATGGCGGAGCCACTGAGATTTGCGGGGTCGAGCACACTCAATGCCACCACGGACTGGCCGCGATGCTCTGACGGATGACGCAACGCATCCACGGTGTCGCGCTCGGCAAATTGGGCCGCGCCGAAACCACGGACGAACATGCCTCGTACCAGTCGACCATGCTCCTCCATGCGATTCAATACCGGATACAACGCTGAGTAGCCACCCGGGATATTTTCCTTGTCAATCACCGGCTGCGCGATGACGCCATACCTGTCCAGCAACGTCTCGACCAGTGCGAGTGCCCGTTCGGTCTGGTCGGTGTCTTCGGCTTCAGCTTGCCCGATTACGGCGGACCACAAACCTCCTAACGTCATATCCGTAGTGGCTCGGCGAATCGGAGCGACACGCCCACGACGACGTGATGTAGTGGATTTACGCGGGCTTGCTGCGCCTGCGGTTAATGCACGCACCGGCGCGAAGCTGGAATTGGTGACCTTACCTTGCCAGACCAAGCTCCACAAGGCATCCTTGAACTGCTGTTCGCTCCACTCTTGCGGAATGATTTCGCCGGTGTTTGGATTGATGTCCGGCTCCGCGGTCTCATTCCACGCACGTTTGGCGGCATCCATCAGTTGACGGGCATGGAACGCTCCCCCTGAGTCCAGTGCGGTCAGAATCGCTTCCGGCATGGTGGCGTCTGAGGCGTTCGATGTCGTACCATGTTCCACACCGCTGAACAATATTGAATCCGCCGGATAGAAAGCAACCTCACCGGGGTCCATCGCACTGGTTCCCCCGGTTTTTGAGCCGACCCAGACCACATCGCCGCTGGTCAGCAACTTATCCAGCAATGCAGGTTGGTAGTCTCGTACTCGTGCGGGGAATACTGCCGACTCCCAGAGTGCAGTGGGCAGTGATATGCCCTCCAGCTGCTCGATAACGCGCATGAGCCCGTCAGCACCTTCATATCGTTCGCCGCCGACCGGCCCGATACCTTGTCGGTCGATAAGAAACATCTGGACGCCTCTGATTCTACTGGCTTGACTGCTTTACGCGCCTTGGCCAATGAGCGAGACCGAATACGGCGGAATACGTCCTTATGGAGCCACTGTTGGCCTTGCTCGTCATCATCTACAAAGTGGCCTTGCAGCAACTCGCCTTTGGCAGCCAGCACATCCAGAGTGTGCACGGCATCCGTAGCATCGAGGTGTAGATCGGCTATGAGCTGATCGGCGGTGAAAGGACCATGGGTTTTGGCGTAACGGGTCACGCGACCAGTCACATCATCGTCGGCAAGCTCATTCCAGAAAGTGTGCTCCCCCAGTTCCTGTTCGACTTCGCGAATCACGTCCGGGTTGAGCACTTGTGCCATATCGGTGGTGCCGAGCAAGCGTTCGAGCACGTGCGGATCGAGAGACAGCAGTTGCGCGCTACGCTCGGCCTGAGGTTGGTCATACTGGTACATCACCACGCCGACGAAGCCAAAGAGAATGTTCTCGGCGAAAGGCGATGGCGACTCGGTTTCCACGTCCTTCACGGTAATGGTGCCGGCTTGCAATCCGGTCATCACCTCGTTCAGGGCGGGCATGTCGTATACGTCTTGCAAACATTCGCGCGCGGTTTCCAGCAGCAGCGGAAAGTTCTTGGCCATACGTGCGGATTGCAGGAGCTGTGCGGCGCGCAGTCGCTGCTGCCATAGGGGCACGCGACGGCCCGGGTCGGATCGCGGCATGAACAGTGATCGGGCGGCGCATTCGCGGAATCGTGCGGCAAATAGCACGGACTCGCCCACTTGACGCTCTACATCTGCTTTGAGGTCTTCTGGGTCGAAAAGGAACAGGTCTTGAGCAGGAATATGTCCGTCACCGTCCGGTAGCTGAATGACGATACCGTCATCGGCGGCATATACCTGCCCGTCGAAACCGTAGCGTTGGCGCAGTCTGCGGCTGATGGCCATGGACCACGGTTCGTGAACGCGGCGGCCGAAGGGGCTTAACAGCACGATGCGCCATCCGCCGTCTTCATCGCGTGTGCGCTCCACGATAAGGGTTTGGTCGCTGGGGACTGCACCAGTGGCGGCTTGTTGCTCGGAGAGTAGGCGGGCCAAGTTGGTGATGGCGTTGGCATCTAGGCCATCGTGGTGGAGACGGGTGAGGATTGTTGGGATGAAGGTTGGGACAGCTGGACCTTCTGCGGCAGACCTCCCCTCAGTCCGCTTCACGTCTAATCCGGCGGCGATTTCTCGGGTGAAGCGGGCTATGGTACGGCTGAAACCGTAGTCACGGCCAGCGCCTTCACCGTGCCAGAAGGGCAGGCGGGCGGTGCGGCCCGGAGCCGGAGTCACGACCACACGATCACGGGTGATTTCCTGAATCTGCCATGTGGAGGTGCCGAGCGTAATGACATCGCCCACGCGCGATTCGTAGACCATCTCCTCATCCAACTCGCCGACGCGACGCTGGCCTTTGCCGGCGTCCGCCTCAGGCAGGACCACGGTGTACAGCCCTCGATCGGGAATCGTACCGCCAGAGGTAACGGCCACTTTCTGCGAACCGGGACGGGCGGAAATCAGGCCATTATCCCGATTCCATACCAGTCGCGGCCGGAAGGCCGAGAATTCCTCGCTGTTGTATTCGCCGGACATCATGCCGATTACCGCATCGAACATGTCACGTGGCAGTTCGGCAAACGGCGCAGCACGACGCACTGTGGCATACCAGTCATCAGCGTTCAAATCGTGCATCGCGGCAGCGGCCACGGTCTGCTGGGCAAGAATATCGAGCGGATTGCGCGGCACGGCCAATGGTTCTATATCGCCGGCAATCATGGCTTCCAGACTTGCGGCCCCAGTGACAATCTGCTGACGGGTGAGCGGGTAGAACAATGCGTGAGAGACGCCACCGACCTGATGATCGGCACGGCCTACACGCTGCAATCCGGAGGAGACCGACAACGGCGTATCGACTTGAATCACCAAGTCGACCGAGCCCATATCAATGCCGAGCTCCAAACTGGAGGTGGCCACCACGCAACGCAATTCACCACGTTTAAGCCGTTCCTCAATCATTTTGCGACGGTCTTTGGAAACCGACCCATGATGAGCCATGGCGATGACATCATCGCCCTCATGTGAGCCGACAAGCATGGTGGTGGAGCCGACCACAGCATCGTAATGCGTGGAGAACCCTTCGCGGCCTTCCGGAGAGCCCAGATCCCGCACAGTGTCGGGATTGGTGCCATGCCGGGTCTGCGCATACAGATCGTTCAAGCGCGCAGTGAGTTTCTCAGCCACACCACGCGAATTAACGAACACCAATGTAGTGCGGTGCGCGAGAATCTCATCCAAAATACTGCGTTCCACCACGGGCCAAATGGAACCGGAGGTACGGTCGCCCGCCGCTCCAACCAACGCGGAGGAATCGAACGCATCACTCGCATCAGAATCGTCCCCAGAAGTGGAAGAAACATCTCTATCATCCACCGGCACAATGCCCCTGCGTTCAGCAAGTCGCTGCATGGCCGGCGTGACACCACTGATATGCGGAGCGGACCGTTCAGCATCCACGCCACCGACACGCTGCTTGGCATTCACGGACTGCAAATCACGCATGTTTTCCAACGGCTCAATCATGCGCAAATCCATTGCAGGCCGCCCACCGGGATTCACGATGGTAACCGGTTGCCCGCCGCCCAGGAATCGCGCCGCCTTTTCAGGCGGATTCACCGTAGCGGATAGACCAATGCGCTGCATATGACGATCGCCACGGCCAGCATCGACGGCGGCATCACCGCCCTCATCAGCATCTGCATCGATTGCATCTCGCTTGCGCGATTCTGTGACAAGGTTCTCCAGCCGTTCCAGACTTACCGCCAAATGTGCGCCGCGCTTGGTGCCCGCCACTGCATGAATCTCATCGACGATCACCGTATCGACAGTGCCGAGAATCCGCCCTGCCTTCGAAGCGAGCAACAAATACAACGATTCTGGCGTGGTAACGAGGATATCCGGTGGATGGGAGGCTATGCGCCGCCGCTCCTGTGCGGTGGTGTCGCCTGAACGAGTGGCGACCGCGATCTTCGGCACGGGCAGCCCTTGCGCCTCGCATTGTGCAGCAATGCCCTCCAAAGGCTGTTCTAGGTTCTTGGCCACATCGGCCGCGAGCGCCTTTAACGGCGAGATATACAGCACACGCACACCGGCACGCCGCGTGCGTGGCACGGTCATCAATCGGTCGATGGCTGAGAGAAACGCAGCCAATGTTTTGCCGGAACCGGTAGGGGCGATGACCAAGACATTGCGACCGGAATGGATTGCCGGCCATGCCTGAGCCTGTGCCTCGGTCGGCTGACCGAAGGCATGCTCGAACCACATCTTGGTGGGTTCGGAAAACAGGCTCAGGCTTTCGTACATATGTACGATTATAGGTCAGCTGAAGTAGGCGATGACTTCTTCGGCGGTACCGTAGGCACTTTGGGCACCAAGCTTGGTGGCCGCATAGGCGGAGACGTAGGAGCCGATTTGCGCGGATTGCAGCAGCGTATGACCGGCGGCCAAGCCAGCCAGCACGGTCCCCATGAACGAGTCGCCGCAACCGGTGGTGTCCACTGCATTGACTTGCGCGGCGGATACGCGATGCCAACGTCCGTTCTCGATCACCACCGATCCCGACGCACCAAGCGTCACTATCGCCCGGTCGAATCCGTAATCGGTGAATCGTTCGGCGACCTCATACCAGTCGAGTGATTCCACGTCATCATCCGGCAGGCCCAGCAGTTGAGCCACTTCATGCTGGTTGACCAGCAGAATATCCGTGGCTTCCACCAGTTCGTGAGGCAGCTCGTCCATAAATGGCGAGTCGTTGAGCAGCACGGTCACGCCAGCGTCATGCGCGGTCTGCGCGGCGGCGATAACGGTGGCAATCGGGCTCTCCAGACACAGTCCCAATACCGCGCATTCGGCGATGGTCGTGCGATGTGATTGCACATAGCCGGCACTTGCCTTGGCATTGGAACCCGGCGAATAGACGATGGTGTTCTCGCCCTCAGCGCTCACGGTGATTACCGTGGCGCCGCTGGGGCCTTCGACATGCAGGATATCGGCGGTGTCGACGCCGGCCTCATCCAGCTTGCTTAATAGGAAGTCCGCGTTGGAGTCCTCGCCCACCGCGCCCAGCAACTGGACATTGACACCGAGGCGAGCAGCGGCAGACGCCTGATTCGCGCCTTTGCCGCCCGGCAGCACTTTCATGGCACCACCATTGACGGTTTCGCCTGGCTTGGGCAGTCGTTTGGTGGTTACGGTGTAATCGGCGTTCATCGAGCCGACCACGATTACCGAGCCCGGCGCATCCTTCAGCGCTCTCAATCGCTCCCGTACGGGCTCGGGCATCTGTTCATGTTCTTCTTCACTTATCACCATGGGCTCCAAGCATAGTAGGCGACGGGCCCAAATGCGCATATGATCAGCCGCGCAACTTGCGAAGACGCTCGTGCATGGCCACCATCAGCACCAAGAGCACCAGCAAATACCACGGGTAGAGACTGATTGTCACATATTGCGCGATGATGCCGAACAGTGGCGGCATGAGCAGTGAGCCCACATAGGCGCAGGCCATCTGCACGCCGACGATGGCCTGCGATTTGTCTTCGCCGAAGTAGGCCGGCGTCGAGTGGATGACGCACGGATAAATCGGCGCGCACCCGAAGCCGATGACCACCAGCCCAACGACCACGCCAAGGTGGTGAGGCAATGGCACGAACATGGTGAGGATGCCGGCGAACACCAGCACTTGGCCGAGGCGAATCATGACCGGGTCCTTGAATCGCATGGTCAGAAAGCCGGAAAGCGCACGACCCACGGTGATGCCTACGTAGAATAGGCTGGCCCAGCTGGCGGCGGTGATCTTGTCGATGCCGCTGTGCATCACCATATAGCTGGAGGCCCACAGACCCGCCGTGGATTCGACGGCGCAGTAGCAGAAGAACATCACGAGGATTTCCTTGGCACCGCGAATGGCGAGCACGCCGGCCACGCCGAGCGGTTTGCGTTCAGCAACAGACACCCCTTCAGCAGTGCCAAATCTCTCGGCATTGCCGTCAGATGATGCGGTGTCATCGGTCGATTCGCCGACCGCAATTGCGCCACGTTTCTTCCACAGTGGCAGGCTCAGCACCAGGATGACGGTCAGCATCACCTGCAGGATCGCGATGTACCGATAGCCCCACGGCCAACCTTGGCCTTGAGAGAGCGCATAGCCCATGATGTAGGGGCCGACCGATGCGCCGACGCCCCACATGCAGTGCAGCCAGCTCATATGCCGGCTTTCGTAGTGAATGGCTACGTAGTTATTGAGCGCCGCATCCACTCCGCCCGCGCCAAGGCCGTATGGTATGGCGATGGCCAACAGCACCCAGTAATTCGAGGTAACGGAGAAACCGGCCAAGGCCGCCGCAGTCAACGCCACCGAAACGGCGGTGACCTTGCCTGCCCCGAATTTCAATGTCATTCGGTCCGAAAGCAGTGCCGAGACGATCGTGAACATGGAAATCACCGCGGAGATGCCGCCGGCCCACGCCACCGGCACGTTCAGATCCTGGCTCATGGTGGGCCATGCGGATCCGAGTAGCGAATCCGGCAATCCCAGACTGATAAACGCCACATAGATGACGGCAAGCAACAGACTGGCCATGTCCCATCTCCCATTCACAGTACGGCACCGGTTGTGATAACGATGTCATCAGTCTATCGAATGACTCATGGGCAACACGCATAAAACATATGACAACGTGCTCACCTCAAACGCCAATTACGGAAATTCTCGGTAAGCACGATGTCATTATCAGCGACGTCTTCGGTCAGGTATCGATCTTGGAGCGGTCGAAATCGTCGGCGTTGTCGACGATGAACTGCTTGCGCGGCGGCACGTCGTCGCCCATCAGCAGGCTGAAGATCTCGGATGCCTGGGCGGCGTCCTCCATGCGGATGCGGCGCAGCATACGCGTGCGCGGGTCCATGGTGGTGTCCGCCAACTGGTCGGCGTCCATCTCGCCCAGACCCTTGTATCGCTGGATGTCGTCGTTGTATCCGATGCGCTTCTTGTCGAGGTCGGCCAGTTTGCCGGCCAGCTCGTCATCGGAATACGTGTAGATATATTCGCCCTTGTGCGAGCCTGTCAACGCGATGCGGTGCAGCGGCGGCACGGCGGCATACACGTAGCCGTGTTCGATAAGCGGCCGCATGTACCGGTAGAACAGCGTCAGCAGCAGGATACGGATATGAGCACCGTCCACATCAGCATCGGTCATCATGATGATCTTGTGATAGCGCGACTGTTCGATGTCGAAGCTCTGGCCGGAGCCGGCACCCACCACTTGGATGATGGCCGCGCACTCCTTGTTGGAGAGCATCTGCGTGATCGACGCCTTCTGCACGTTCAGAATCTTGCCTCGAATCGGCAGCAGTGCCTGGAAACCGGCGTTGCGGGCGGCCTTGGCGGTACCGAGTGCGGAATCACCCTCGACGATGAACAGTTCGGCCACGTCGTCATTGCCCGGCTGGCAGTCGGAGAGTTTGGCCGGCATCGAGGCGGATTCGAGCGCGTTCTTGCGGCGCGTGACCTCCTTGGCCTTGCGCGACTGGATGCGTGCGTGCATTTCGCCGACGATCTTCTCCAGCACGCGGCCGGATTGTTCCTTGTACCCGCGCTTGGAGCCGGTGATCATCTCGCCGAATTGCTTGTCGGTGAGCCGGGTGACGATCGGCTTGACCTGCGCGGTGCCAAGCACGTCCTTGGTCTGGCCTTGGAACTGAGGTTCGGCCACGCGTGCGGTGACCACGGCCACGAGTCCGGCTTGGATATCGTCGCGCTCCACCTTCATGGCGGAGTCCTTCATGTTCACCTTGAGCTTGCGGGCGTTGTCTTCCACCGCCTTGCGAATCTGCTTGGTGATGGCGTTCATGAAACCGTCCACGTGAGTACCGCCGCCGGGCGTCTCCACGATGTTCACGAAGCTCATGATTGTGGTGTCATAGCCGTTGACCCATCGCAGGGCGATGTCCACGCCGCAGGTGCGTTCGATTTCCTGGGCGTGCAGTTCACCGCCCTTGCCCACGGCCTGGGTCTCCTCCTTATAGGTGCCCTCGCCTTGGACGCGCCAGATGTCGGAGATCGGCTCGCCTTTGGACAGGAAGTCGACGAAGTCCTTGACGCCGCCTGTGTGCAGGAATTCCACGACGCGCGGGTGCGCGGGCTGTTCGCCGAACGCGCCATCAACGACCTGGTCGCCGGCCGTCAGTGAGAAGTCCTCCTCGGCCGGGCTCTCGGCATCGTCGGACGAGACATCCAAGGCCGGTGCCTGATCTTGCGCAGGTTCGACTGTTGCGTCATCAGTGGCCTCGACGGTGTCAGTCGCCGCCGTTTCCGGTACGTTTTCGTCGATGATGGTGATTTTGAGGCCGGGCACCAAGAAGCTGGTCTGACGCACGCGGTCGATGAGCTGTTCGTATGAGAACTCGGCGGTTTTGTTGAAGATCTCCGGATCATACCAGTAGCGAATACGGGTACCAGTGGTTTTGGGAGATACCTTGCCGATGATTTCCAGCTCGGTGGGTCGGTTCTTGCGAGTGCGCTTGAACGGGGAATCGGGAGACGGATTGGCCGGGTCGGCATCCGTGTATACGCCAGGGTGACCTTGGTGGAAGGTCATGTGGTGCGTCTTGCCGTCACGATCCACTTCGACGTCCAGTCGGGAGCTCAGGGCATTGACCACGGAGGAGCCCACGCCGTGCAGGCCACCGACGGCGTTATAAGACGAATTGCCGAACTTGGCACCGGCGTGCAGTTTGGTCAGTACGACCTCCACGCCGGACAGGCCGGTTTTCGGTTCCTTGTCCACCGGGATGCCTCGGCCATTGTCCGCGACTTCCACGGAACCATCGGTGTGCAGGGTGACCACAATGTCGTTGCAGAAGCCGGCCAAGGCCTCGTCCACGGAGTTGTCGATGATCTCCCACAGGCAGTGCATAAGCCCCTGCGAGTCGGTGGTGCCGATGTACATGCCCGGACGCTTGCGTACCGCATCCAAGCCCTCAAGAACAGCTAGGTCCTTGGCGCCGTATTCTTCTTTGGGCATACAGTCCTATTTTTCTCTTCAAATGCTTGGCTCCCCTCACAGAGGGGAGCCAGATGATCATTGATCCAGGAAGTCGCGCAGGGTCTGCGAACGGGATGGGTGGCGCAGCTTGGACATGGTCTTGGACTCGATCTGACGGATGCGTTCACGGGTCACGCCATACACACGGCCGATGTCGTCCAGCGTCTTCGGCTGACCGTCTTCCAGGCCATAGCGCATCTTGATGACGCCGGCCTCACGCGGAGACAGGGTTTCCAGCACCTGCTTGAACTGTTCCTGCAGCAGGGAGAAGGCCACGGCGTCGGACGGGGCGATGGCGTCGGTATCCTCAATGAGGTCACCGAACTCGGAATCGCCATCCTCGCCAAGCGGGGTGTGCAGGGAAATCGGCTCGCGGCCGTACTTCTGCACTTCCTGCACCTTCTCAACCGGCATATCCAGCTCGCGGGCCAGCTCGTCCGGCGTAGGTTCACGCCCCAGATCCTGCAGCATCTGGCGCTGTACACGGGACAGCTTGTTAATCACTTCGACCATGTGCACAGGCACGCGAATGGTGCGGGCCTGATCGGCCATGGCACGGGTGATGGCCTGACGAATCCACCACGTGGCGTAGGTGGAGAACTTGAAGCCCTTCTTCCAGTCGAACTTCTCGACGGCACGAATCAGACCAAGGTTGCCTTCCTGGATCAAATCAAGGAAGAGCATGCCGCGACCCGTGTAGCGCTTGGCGAGCGAGACCACAAGTCGTAGGTTGGCTTCCAGCAGATGGTCCTTAGCCTTCTTGCCGTCGGCGGCGGCCCACTTGAGTTCACGCTTGCGCTTGAACTCCATGCCTTCGCTTTCGGTGTCGAGCAGGTGCTGGGCGTACAGGCCGGCCTCGATGCGCTCGGACAGGTCGACTTCCTGCTCGGCGTTCAGCAGGCTCACGCGGCCGATCTGCTTCAGGTAGTCCTTGACCGGGTCGGCGGTTGCGCCGGCCGCAATCACACGACGCTTCGGATTGCCCGAGGGGATGATGTTCTCTTCCTCATCATCCGTGTCGGAGACCACGTAGGCACCCTTTTCCTTGGGCTGCTCGGGTGCCTTGGACTTGGCTTCTTCCTCGTCCTCGTCGTCTTCCACATCATCGTCGTCGGCATCGTCCTCATCGAGGTCTTCGTCGTCGGCATCGTCTTCGTCAACGTCGTCAAGATCCTCGTCGAGGTCGTCAACGTCCAAATCGTCGTCGTTGACCTCGGCATCGGCATCAAGCTCGTCATCGACCTGAGTGTCCTCGTCTTTGACGAGCTCATCGTCCTTGGCCTTCTTCGCGGTTTTCTTCGCAGCGGACTTGCGCGTGGTCTTTTTCGAGGGCTCTGCGGACTTGGACTTCTTGGCGGAAGTCTTGCGTGCGGTGGTCGTAGAGCTGGCCTTCTTCTTGGTCTCGGTCTCCTCGCTGGACTCGGCTGTCTGCTTGGTTGCCGTCGTTTCCTTCGTGGCCAAAACTGCTCCTCCTGATCTCTCGCCATGAAGTGCATATACCACATGGGCCCACTTCTGGCAAGGGCAAATCGTCAACTATGTGAGTAAACCACCCTCCACGGACGATTATTCCCACATCGTTGCCCGACGTGTTGCCGATCACCACACGCTTTCCTTCCGCGCATCGCGCGTAAAACCTCGGAAATCCGCCGTTTCTGTTCACTCAGCCAAGCACCATGCCGGTGCCACGCCTCGATCGGCGGCTGAGAATATCATCGCCGCCAGCGAACAATCCTCATCGAGCAGCAGGCATCGCAAGGCGAACACCATTGCTCGCGGATCGCCCAGCCACCATAAGGTGTAGGCGATTACGGCCAATGGCTGTATGCAGTACGGCACCGGTGAGGCTTCGGCGATATCGAGCAACATACCGATGCCGGTATGGCAACGCTCCTTATCCGGCATCATGCCTTCATCCTCGAATGCGCAGGTCAGCAGCTCGCCCATTCGTGTTCTTGTACGTGCCAGATGCGGTCGCGCCGCGAATTCCATGAGCCATGACTTGGGGCAACGGCTTTCATCAATAACCAACGAGAGAATCAGCGCATCACGAATCGATAAGGTCTCGCGCATGCCCACCGCAAACGCGGCCATCGTCTCTCGGCCTAGGTCGGTGTTCCCGGCATCGAGACAAGACAGCCATTCGTCCAATGGTTCGGCCACCCAGTCGGCATTAGCCTGTTGCGCGCCTCGAAGTCGGCGATCATTGCGAAATTCCTGTGATCTCGTCTCCAACTCGTCAAAGACGAAGGGCTCCGTCTGCTCGGCGGCGTGCCGTTTGGCGTGTCGGTTCTTACGCGGCTTGTGTGGCGTGTTGTTGTTCATCATGTCCTCCTTGACTAATGGTGTGCAATCTATTGGTGTTGTGGTGCGCGCTGAGCCAGGTAGTTCACGCACCGAGTGGGTGTGCCCACTATGGCTGAAAACGCCGTATGACGCAGGAAAAAACGACCATTGTGGTTCTAGCTTCAAAACCCTTGATTTCCAACGTTCTTGTGTTCTTCAAACCCTGTGGATAAGTTATTAGGCATGTGCACAACTGCTAACAACCGCGAAATCATCGAGCCACGCATCATTCAGTTGGTGCGGGAACTGACTGCCGCCCCCGCCACCGACGAGGTTGCCGACGCCCTGAAACCGGTGATGGAACAGGTTGTGGACCAAGCCGCCTCCTCCAGCCAAGGAGGCAAACGACTGCGTGCGCTGCTCGCATTGGACGCCTTCGATATTCTTGCCGGCGACGTGACTCCTGATTGGCGTGACGCCATGATCGACCTAGCCTGCGCCATTGAAGTGTTTCAGACGGCCGCACTGGTGCATGACGACATCATCGACGAATCCGATCTGCGCCGGGGCAAGCCTTCCGCACATCATGCCTTGGAGCAGGCCGTACACAGCGGTGCCATAGGCCGTGGCTTGGGCCTGATGCTCGGCGACATTCTGGCCACTGCCTGCATTGAAATCACACGCCGGTCCGCCAGCCGTCTTCCCAACACCGATGCCCTGAACGAGGCGTTTCTTACCATGCAGCGCGAGGTGGAAATCGGCCAGGTACTGGACTTGGCCGTCGAGATGACCCCGCTGTCTAATCCCGAAGCTCTGGCGAACGCCTCATTGAACGTATTCCGCTGGAAGACAGCCAGCTACACCACCATCGCTCCACTGCTGCTTGCACTGCTGGCCGCAGGAGAGAGCCCGGATCAGGCCAGACATTGCGCGTTGGCCGTCGGCCGGCCGCTCGGACTGGCGTTCCAGCTGGCGGATGACCTGTTGGATGTCGTCGGATCAAGCCGCAATACCGGAAAACCAATTGGCGGAGACATCCGAGAAGGCAAACGCACAGTGCTGTTGGCTGATGCTCTGTCTGCGGCAGATACGGCGGATAAGGCCGATCTGATTGCCATCTTCGAAGCGGATTGTCGCAATGACAACCAGGTGGCCCGCACCATTGAACTGTTCACGTCGACCGGTGCTCTTGATCGATCCCGCGAGCGCATCGCTGCCCTATGGGGTGAGTCCCGTAAGGCGATTGCCGGTCTTGAGCTGAATTCCGAAGCGCAACGCCGTCTGACCGAGGCTTGTGCGCGATTCATCCCCGAATCCTTGCGATAGTCCGCAATGCGAGCCGCCGGACCATGAGACCATGAACACCGGTGAAAACCCGTGAAAACTATGCGCTGATGCTCCGGCCGCGTAACCGGGGCCATGTACACTGAACATGTTTAGTCGTGATTAAAGGAACCGTACGATACAACATGAGTGAGAACGAGCCCGTGCAGATGATTGAGGGACGCTACCGCATCGTGCGCAATATCGCCGAGGGTGGTATGGCCACCGTGTATGAGGCCGTCGATGAGCGTCTGGGGCGCACCGTGGCGATTAAGGTCATGCACACACAACTCGCCAAAGGCCCGCATCGGGAGCAGTTCGTCGAACGGTTCCGCCGCGAGGCCAATTCGGCCGCGTCCATCGCCAACCCGCACATCGTTCAGGTGTATGACACCGGCGAGTTCAATGGACTTGATTTTCTGGTCATGGAATATGTGCATGGCGTCAATCTGCGGCATGAGATGAACGCCCAAGGCACATTCTCCGTGCGTGAGACGCTGCGCGTGGTCGCGGAGACGCTGGATGGTCTGGCTTCCGCGCATCGCGCCGGCGTGGTCCACCGTGACATCAAGCCCGAGAACATTTTGATCAATGATCGCGGCCATGTGCAGATCACTGATTTCGGTCTGGCCAAGGCCGCCAGCCAGGCCACATTGAGCTCCACCGGCATGCTATTGGGCACCGCCGCTTATCTGGCTCCCGAAATGATCGAGAACAATCAGGCCACCGCGCAAGGCGACCTGTATTCGGTGGGCATCATGGCATGGGAGATGCTGACCGGCAAGGTGCCGTTCGATTCGGATAATCCGGTGACGCTTGTCTTCAAGCATGTTCATGAGGACGTGCCGTCCGTGGCCACGGTCTGCCAGGGCATTGATCCGTCCGTGGCGGCGTTCATCGCCCATCTGACCGCGCGTCAGGTGGATGCCCGCCCCGCCGATGGCGCGGCAGCAGCTGAGGAATTGAGCCAGTTGGCCGCCAAATTGCCGCTGGAGGCGTGGCAATACCGTTTGCATGCCGAACCCATCGGAGGTGATCATACCGATGCCACCGCTGCAGCGCTGGTAGGCAATATCGCCGAGCAGGCCCCGCTGACCGGCGTACCTGCCGGTGCAGCAACGTTCAAGCCGTCCGTACCAGCGTTTTTGGCCGATGATGTCGCAAGCAATACCGTCGATACCGGTGGCGCCGCAGACGTCAATCCTCCGGCTCCTCCGGTCGCCCCCACCACGGCACTTGATTCGTCGACGCCAGCCGATGCTTCGGCTCCCCATAAGACGCAAATCATGGCACAGTCCGGCAGCGAGACACAAGTGCTGCCTCAGGCCGGCGATGCCTTCACCCGAGCGCTTGCCTTTTCCGATGAGCCGGACGTCGCTTCCAACGGCACCGGGCCAAAGAAGCAGCGCAGCAAAAAACCGCTCATCATCGTACTGGTGATCGTGCTGGTACTGGCTGCAATCGGCGGAACCGCCGGCTGGTGGTGGTTTGCCGGACCGGGCAGCTATTGGAGTGTGCCCAAGCCGGATGACGTGACCTGCGATGCGAATGCAAGCACCGAATGCTCGTTGGCCGGCGCGGATTGGGCCACGTATGAGAGCACGTTGAAGGCTCTCGGCATCCCCTACAAGACGCACAAGGAATACAGCGACGACGTGGCGGAAGGCAAGATCATCTCTTCTTCCGTGAACAAGACCAAGGCCGTTGTGAACAGCCGCATAAGCAAGCGAGCCAATCAGGAGCTTACGGTGGTGGTGTCCAAGGGCGTGCGGATGACCACCATCCCGAAGGATATTCTCGACGCGAATTCGGCCAATGGCAAGGACCCGTTGAACGCGCTCAAGAAGGCCGGCTTCGATAATGTCAAGCATGACGAGTCGAAGGATGAGTATTCGATGGACACGCCGCAGGGTGTGGCATTGACGATCTCCCCTGATCCCGGTACCACGGCCAAGCACAACGATGAGGTGACGGTTACTTTGAGCAAGGGACCGATGCCGGTGACCATGCCTAACATCGTCGGTAAGACCCAGGATGAGATGCAAGCCGCGCTCGGCGAGTTGAAGCTCACGGCCAATGTCACCGAACAGTACGATGACAAGGTCGAGGCCGGTCAAGTCATTTCCGCGTCTCAGGAAGCCGGAGCCCAGCTGAAGTGGGGCGATAGCGTGGACGTGGTGATTTCCAAGGGTCCGGAGATGGCGACGATACCGTCCGGCCTTGTCGGCAAACAGGAAAGCGCCGTAACCAAGACACTTGAAGGTCTCGGGTTCGAGGTGAAAACCGACAAGGTGCTCGGTGGCCTGTTCGGCACGGTACGTACCGTGAAAAGCGGCGATACGGACCTCTCCAACGGCGGCAAGATTCGCTTGCGCGACGCCAACGGCAACCCCACCGTCATCACCCTCACCATCGTGTGAGATTTGAATGAGGCTCCCTCTGTCTTCAGACGAGGGAGCCTCATTTGTTAATTACTTTTCGGCTTCTTCAGCGGCCTGCTGGGCCTTGAGCTCGGCCTTGACCTTCTGGGCGTATTCGTTCACGAATTCCTGACCGCTCATTTTCTGGATTGCGGTGGAAACACGATCGGTCAGCGAACGCAAATCATCATGTGTAATTTCATCAGCCGGCTTCTTGGCAACCTCAATCGGCTTGCCATACAACACCTTGGTCTTGCCCTTCTTGGGAATCGACGTGCCAATCGGCTGCAGCTTGTCCGAGCCGATGATGGCGGTCGGAACAATCGGGCAACCGGTCTCGAGCGCAAGTCGTGCGGCACCGGTGTGTCCCTTGTACAGTCGACCGTCTGGGCTGCGCGTGCCTTCAATGTGGATACCGAACAGGTGCCCATCCTCGATAATCTCGCGTGCGTGCTTGAGTGCGCCAAGCGACTTGCTGCCACCGGAACGATCAACCGGGAACACGCCCACGGACGTGAACCACCACTTCTTGAACTTGCCCTTCAATCCCTTGCCCTCGAAGTATTCGGCTTTGCCCATGAAGTGCACCATGCGCGGGCAGGTAATCGGAATCAAAGCATCGTCGATCACCGCCAGATGGTTGGCTGCGATAATCGCGCCGCCCTCTCGCGGCACGTTATTCAGTCCGCTGACAGCAGGGCTCAAACGATGATGAGCAATAGGGCCGAGACCTTTGACGAAGAACCAGTAGAGCACTTGGCATTCCTCCCGCAGACGAACTAGCCATTGGCCGGTCGCCTGATTAGAGTGACAGTTATGACTGAGAACCAGAATAGCAATGCCGACGGAGAGCGGCCAACCCCCACGCCGGGCAACGGACAGGATTCCGGTACTTCATCCAAGTCGTCGACTCCCGGTGCCGCCGGACAAGCCACGAATGGTGCCGATACACCGCAATCGCATGACGCGAACGATTTGGATGCGGCGTGGGCCGCGTTCGAAGCCGAGCATCAGGCCGACTTGCATGACGTGGCTTCCTCCAGGCAGGCCAAAAAGTTCGAGAAGCAGGCCAAGAAACGCGAGAAGGAGGCGCTGCTTTCCGTAGATGACTTGGATATCGGCTCGTTCACCGATGATGCTCGCCCGAGCCGTGGCGGCAAAAAAGGCAAGCAGTCAGGTCCCCGTGATTTCACCGGCTCCAGCTGGCTGGATACCGATAATGTGATGGACGCCTATGATGATGGCGGCTTCACTCCCCCGAACCCTGATCTTGGTCCGGTCAAAGCGTCTACGGTACTGCTGACGGCGTTGCTTATCATTGGTCTCGTAGGCGAAGCGGTGATGATATTCGTCCCCGGCTTGAACGCGATTCCTCTCTTGGGCGCGCTGCTCAATATTCTCTTCGGGCTGGGCGTCATTTTGGGCTTGGGTGGATTGGTGGCCAAAATTCTCAACCGCAAAGACCGCCCCGGTGATCAGGGCGGCTATTACGACGACGGCGCGAGGGTGTAGTTCGCGTAGGTTGTGTAGTCCTTGGCTCCCCTCTCTGAGGCCGAGCCGTTAAGCAAACAGCCCAGTGGGCTGTTTGTAGGCGAGGTGTGAGCGATAGCGAACCAATGTATCACAGGCGTGGCTCGTCCGTAATTGCGGCCGAGCCAAGATAGGTCACGAATTGAAGTCGATGGACTCCTGCAACTCGAAATAGTTGATAATGAAGGAAAGGTAAACATATTCGAGCAAACCCATTCCATATCACGCCTTGGACTTGGCGGTTTCGATCCACTTGTTGAACAGGGCTTCAGCCTTGCCGGAGTCGACAGCATCCTCGGCCAGCTTGTAGGCCTCGGCGAAGCGCTCGGCCAGTGTGCCGTTGCCGACCAGATTGCCGTCAGCCACGATGGCGGAGGCAGCGTTGAGCAGCGCGGTGGTGCGGGACGTAATGTCCTTGCCGGCCAGGAAGTCCTTAAATGCGTTGGCGTTGACGTCCGGCACGCCGCCCTTGAGCTGGTCGACGGTAATCTTGGCGAGACCCAGATCCACGGTCGGGTCGAACTCGGTTTCGGTGACCTTGCCGTCGCGAATCTCCCAGACGGAAACCGGGCCGGTGGGGGCGAGCTCATCCATGCCCTCATGCGAAGTGTAGACCAAGCCGGACTGACCACGGCTGGCGTAGACGGCAGCCATGATCGGGCTCACCTTGCGGTTGGCGCAGCCGATGGCCACGTGTGCCGGGTTGGCGGGGTTGGTCAACGGTCCCAGGATGTTGAAGACGCACGGAATGCCGAGCGCGGCACGAATCGGGCCCACGAAGCGCATGGCCGGGTGGAAGGTGCGGGCGAACGCGAAGGTGATGCCCACCTCGTCGCCCACTTCGCCGACGGCCTCCGGCTTCAAATCCAGCGGCAGGCCGAGGTCTTCGAGCACATCGGCGGCACCGCACTTCGAGGATGCAGCGCGGTTGCCGTGCTTGACGATCTTCACGCCGGCTGCAGCGGCGGCCACGGAGCCCATGGTGGACAGGTTCACGGTGGCGAAGCCGTCACCACCGGTGCCCACGATGTCGGTGGTCCCACCGGAAACGTTCAGCGGCACGGCGTGGGAGACCATGGCCTTGGCGGCACCACGCACCTCGTCGGCGGTCAGTCCCAGCTGCTGCTGCATAGCGAGCGCGGCACCCACGGCGGCCGGATTGGCGTTACCTTGCATCAGGTCGTCCACGAACCACTCCGATTCCTCAGCAGTAAGGTGGTCTCCCCCGACCAGCTTGGTGAGAATCGACTTCCATGTGATCTCGGCCATGATGCCCTCCTTGGCGTTTCCTACGCCGTGTGATGTATGTTCGCCGCTCATTGTAATGGTTCGTCATTTCAAGGCCCTGAATCTTCCATATTGCAAAATATGGCGCTATTGCTGTTTTCGTGGATGTCGGTTCGTCGTCGAGCCGTTGGTTTCGTAGGCGTGAGGGGCGTTCCCGCGTATTCTGTTTTCCGACCAAAGAAATGAATCACGAAGAACGCCTGAGCAAAA
>ENA-OQDL01000589-OQDL01000589.1-human-gut-metagenome-genome-assembly--contig:-NODE-589-length-22305-cov-21.690775_pt1 | contig 22305 bp, 19 predicted proteins | sample MGYA00242782_ERZ504609 | MGnify/ENA primary metagenome ERZ504609 (study PRJEB26092, sample SAMD00036320) | human gut metagenome | host: Homo sapiens | study: EMG produced TPA metagenomics assembly of... | reverse complement strand
AGATATCGCCGTATATCATGACATTTCCAGGAATGGAGCTGGTCTATGAATGATATGCATATGGAATATTGTAATAAGATGCTAGAGTACCACGTCCTGGATTTATTGAAATTAATTATTGTCGGAGGGGCGGTGTGAGTGTGCGTTTGGAGAGCGTAAGTTATTGCTATATGGCAGCGGGAAATTTATCCATTTGTACCTTGCATAAGAAATCACATACATCAACATTTCCTACTTCCCATTATCATGGGATAACGATAACGATTGAGTTGGAAGAAATTACAGATGAGATGAGAAGAATCTTGAAACTTCTTTCTATTAATCTTACCCGAATTTCAAAGTTTGCAGGAAAACAGGATTTTTATATGGTTCGTGCAAATGAAACTGTCCAACATATATTTTCGGAATTATATACTGTTCAGGAACATATAAAGCCTAGTTATATCAGAATAAAGCTTCTGGAGCTTTTATTGATACTAACAGAAATGAATTTTGACAGGATTAAGAACGACTATGTTTATTTCTCAAAATCGCAAAGGAACTGTACCAGACAGATTCATGATTTTATTGTAGGACATATCAAAGAACATTATACAATTGAGGAGTTGGCAGAGCGTTTTGAAATATCACCTACGGCAATGAAACGTTGTTTTAAGGGAATGTATGGTGCACCTGTTTATGCGTATCTCCGGACTTATCGTTTACAAATTGCTGAAAAATTATTACGGGAGGGGAATTTATCTGTAGGTGAAATCGCAACAGAAATCGGATATACAAATCCCAATAAATTTACTTCGGCATTTCGAGGTGAATATGGAATGACACCAACGGAGTATAAAAAGAATGTCTGATTGGATAGAAACTAGTCTGCCAGGTCATTGAGTTTCATATTAGTACCAGATAAAATATGCATTGGTTAGATAAGACTGACTAATACATATTTTTTATTTAGGAGGATTATAATGAAACAGAGAAAATTATTAACAAGTTTGTTTTTAGCAGCAGCTTTGTCTATTTCTTTATTGACGGGATGTGGAAATACAGGCAGTAGCACATCTGAAACAAAGCACACAGAAAACAGTGCTACAGAAGAACAGACTACAAGCGTACAGAAGGAAAGTGAAACTGATGAGAATCAGGATGCAGCAGATCAGCTTTTATGCGATCTGAAAGGTACTTATCAGGAACTGTGGCCGGTTATTCTGGCAGATGAATACGATCAGCTGTGGCTCGATGACAGTGCTGCAATTGTAGGAGAGGATAATGCTCAGGCGGCTGTTGAAAAAATGTCTTCTATGGTAACTGGAACAGTCACCGGTGAAGAGGCAGTGGAAACCTACAAGGATGGAAATATGGCATACGACTGTGAATTTTTACAGAATATAGATCAGTTCACGTTTGACGGAACAACAATATCTGGTGTGGATGAAGAGGGGAATGATGTATTCAGTCATTCTTATCATTACGTAGGTATGGAAGAAACGCGTGGTCTGTACATCTACGAAAGTGATGATGCTGATTCCGGCGAGTTTACCTATTTCTGTATCGCTCCGGATACGATGAAAACTACATGGCACATTGAGTTCAGATATGGAAGTGACCTGGATGCATTGGAAAAATATGATGCAGGTGAATATGCTTATTGGCTGGCAGCAGGAATTTCTGTTGACTATACGAAAGCCGATGTTGAGAACTGTATACAGTTATTCTGTAAAGAGAATCTGTCTGAATAGTGAAAATAAATTTGAGTCGGTGGAAATCGGAGAGATTCTGATGCCACCGGCTTTTTGAGGAGGATATAAGGTCATGAGCAAAAAGAAAAATGCCGAGTTATCCCGGATGTGGGGATTTGCAGGGAAACGTCATTGGTTGACTATTGCCAGCTGCATTCTGGCAGGAATATCCACGGTGCTTTCTATTATTCCATTTGTCTGTATCTGGTTTGTGATTCGGGATATCTTGTATGCGATGAAAAAGGGAGATTTGTCACTGGCAGCTTCCAGTGGGCATTATGCGTGGTTTGCAGTAGCATTTTCGTTACTTAGTATTTTATTATATTTTGTAGCATTATGTTGTTCGCATCTGGCAGCATTTCGTACAGCTACCAATATGAAAAAAGAGGCAATGCACCATATTGTCACGTTACCGCTTGGATATTTCAGTCAGAATGCCAGTGGCAGACTTCGGAAAATTATTGATGACAATGCTGGACTGACTGAAGGGTTTCTGGCACATCAGTTGCCGGATCTGACCGGTGCAGTTGTTATGCCGGTTGCAGTCATCAGTTTGTTGTTTGTCTTTGACTGGAGACTTGGAATCTGTTGTTTGATTCCACTGGCAATCAGTGTATTTTTCTTAAAGAAAATGATGGGTGGAGATAATGCCGATTTTATGTCGGGATACATGACCGCACTGGAAAATATGAATAAAGAAGCGGTAGAATTCGTTCGTGGAATCCCGGTTGTAAAGGTATTCCAGCAAACCATTTACTCATTCAAAAACTTTCATGCAGCGATTGAAGAATACAAAAAATATGCCAGTGGATATGCAATCTGCTGTCGTATCCCATTGACGGGATTTAACATTACTTTAAATGGAACTTTTATTTTGCTGATCCCAACTGCACTGATGCTTTTTTCGGCAGCAAGTGGACAGGCGGATCGTCAGAAACTGTTTTTAGATTTCCTGTTTTACAGTCTGTTTACGCCAGTTTGTACAACAATGATGAATCGAATCATGTTTGCAAGCGAACAGTTAATGGCGGCAAAAAGTGCAGTAAGCAGAATAGAAGCAATTTTGCAGGAAAAACCGCTTAAAGAATCAAATACACAAAAACAGCCAAAGGATGCTTCTGTTGTATTCGGGGATGTTTCTTTTACTTATCCAGGTGCTAAGAAAAAAGCATTGTATCATGTAAGCTTCGAAGTCCCTGATGGTAAGAAAATTGCATTAGTCGGAGCTTCCGGTAGTGGCAAATCTACAGCGGCCAGTTTGATTCCACGTTTTTATGATGTTCAGGAAGGAAACGTCTTAGTGGGTGGTGTGGATGTTCGTGAGATTGCTAAAAATGACCTCATGGAGCAGATTGCATTTGTGTTCCAGAACACCCGTCTTTTCAATGATACCTTACTTGAAAATATCAGAGCTTCCAGGCCAGATGCCACACGTGAAGAAGTGATGAGAGCGGCAGAAGCAGCACAATGTCAGGATATCATAGAGAGACTTCCAAATGGTTTGGATACTATAGTTGGAAGTGGAGGAACCTATCTGTCGGGTGGTGAAAATCAGCGGATTGCATTAGCACGTGCAATTCTGAAAGATGCACCAATTATTATACTTGATGAAGCGACAGCTTTTGCAGATGCGGAAAATGAGCATCAGATCCAGCTTGCCTTTGAAGGACTGACCAGCGGAAAAACAGTACTTATGATTGCACATCGTCTGTCCACGATTCAGGATGCAGATATGATTCTGGTCTTTGGTGATGGAAAAATAATAGAACGAGGCAATCATGATGAATTGCTGAAACAGAATGGTGTCTACGCATCCATGTGGAAAGAATATCAGACACAGATTATCTGGAAGGTTGGAACGACTGTGAGAAAGGAGGAAAATCATGATTAACAGATTACAGAAAAAATACGCTCTGAGTGTCCAGGGTGCAAAGGATCTTTTTAAAGCAATTGTTTATTCTGTACTGGCAAATATCAGTCTGATGCTCCCGGTTGCCCTACTTGCAATAGTATTAAATACGATGCTTCCTATGGCTCTTGGAATGGAAGAAAAAGTGGCAGGATTTGCAGGATATACAGTTGTTGGAATTATCATTTTAGTGATTATTTTTGTCCTTCATTATCTGCAGTATACAAAAGCCTATATTGGTACCTATGAGGAAAGTGAACGTAGACGCATTACACTTGCAGAAAAGCTCAGGACGTTACCGCTTGGATTTTTCCATGAACGTGACCTTGCTGATCTGACAAGTACAATTATGGGCGACTGTGCCAGTTTTGAGCATGCGTTTTCCCATACAGTTCCGCAATTTTTTGGAGCACTTATTTCTACAAGTATTGTGTGTCTGGTACTTCTTGTTATGAACTGGAAAATGGGAATTGCTCTTTTGTGGGTTGCACCGGTGGCATTTGCAATTGTTCTTCTTTCACGCAAGTGGCAGGAACTGCTTGCAAAGAAATATATGACAACAAGAATTGATCTGTCAGAAGGAATACAGGAATGTCTGGAAACGGTACAGGATATTAAGGCATGTAATCAGGAGAAAACTTATCTGGAGAAACTGGATGCGAAATTGGATGCAGCAGAAAAAGCGCAGATTTCCAGTGAAATGGTTAGTGCGAGTCTTCTTACAACCGGTCAGATGGTCTTACGGCTTGGACTGGCAACGGTTATTGTTGTGGGAAGTTCGCTGATTTTAAAGGAAAAAATTGATCTGTTTACTTATATTCTATATTTGATCGCAGCCTCCCGTCTGTATGATCCACTTTCTGGAGCTATGGCGAATATGGCAGAACTTTTTGGTGTGAATTTACAGGTAAAACGCTTGAAAGAAATCCAGGAATATCCGTTAGAAAACGGGCAGACAGAGTATCACACCAAAGGATATGATGTGATTTTTGACCATGTGAAGTTTTCTTATGAAACAGGAAAAACAGTTTTAAAAGATGTATCTTTTACTGCAAAACAGGGACAGGTGACTGCATTAGTAGGACCATCCGGCGGTGGTAAGAGCACCATAGCAAAACTGGCAGCTAAATTCTATGACGTGGATGGTGGGAAAATTACACTTGGTGGTGCAGATATCGCAAAAATTGATCCGGTTGCATTGATGAAAGATTTTTCGATTGTTTTTCAGGATGTTGTTCTTTTCAATAATACAATTATGGAAAATATCCGTGTCGGACGAAAAGGTGCAAGTGATGAGGATGTTATTGCTGCAGCAAAGGCTGCAAAATGTCATGATTTTATCGAAAAATTGCCGCAGGGTTATCAGACGGTAATCGGAGAAAATGGTTCTACGCTTTCTGGCGGGGAGTGCCAACGTCTTTCCATTGCCCGTGCACTTTTAAAAGATGCACCTGTTATTTTACTGGATGAAGCAACTGCTTCTTTAGATGTGGACAGTGAAACACAGATACAGGAAGCGATATCTGAACTAGTCAGTGGGAAGACAGTTCTGGTAATCGCTCATAGGATGAGAACGATTGAAGCAGCGGATCAGATCGTTGTTCTGGATAAAGGTGTTGTGGCAGAAAAAGGAAACCATGATACGCTTATGAAGAAAAATGGTCTATATCGTAAGCTGGTTGATCTGCAGACGGAAGCAGCAAATTGGAAACTTAGTGTATAGAACAAAAGGCACTGAAAACCATAGAATTATTGGTTTGCAGTGCCATTTTTGAGCAAAGAGAAAAAATACAGTGAATTTAAGTTTTGCTAAGTTTCACTAAATTCTATTCGTTTGATTTCCGCCACTGTTTTGAGGGTTTCCGTTTTCCACAATCATCACAAGTCTGTGGCCAGTTAATTTTCCATTCAAAATATTCATCTCTGGTAATCGCACCAGATTTCAGTTCTTCTTTTCTAAGAGTCCATTCTTTCAGAAAATCGTTGAGAACTCTATAATTAAACCACATACCAACAGGCGAATGTGCAGGCCAGCTATCAGAATCATGGTAGCGGATAGCGGCATCGTCACTGGAATTTGATTTTTCACCTGGATATGTCTCTAGTTGAAAGAGATTAATCATGCCGGGATTAAATTCATCAATCCAGAACAGAATTTCCATCAGTTCAGAGGCGTCCATCGTGGTTGGCTCATGTAGTGTCAGTGGGTTTACGTCCAGAATCTTAGCCATTTCAGTTACTAGATCTTTGCGGGGAACCCGGTAATTCGTTTCATATTGGGCAAGACGATTTGCACCTTTATCGCCCCAACCGAGGGCAGCACCAAGTTCTGCCTGTGTCATATTCCGGAATGTCCGGATTTTTTTTATTTTATCACCGATTGTCATATCAGATTTCCCACTTTCTTTTTGATAAATCCATTTTACTACCAAAAACAGTGAATGTAAACAGAAAGATTCGCATTGAAGCGAACAAAACACTTGACATTCGCATGAATGCGAATTAAAATGACAGTACGATAAAGGTTCGCATGAAAGCGAATGTACAGATGAGGATAAATACTTTTTGCAAATTATTGCAAAATGAGGTTGGTAAAATCCTTCTGTCAGGCTTTATTAGTGAGAGGATTTTTTTGAAGTGAACAACATTTTGGTGTTTCCAGGCTGTAATAAGTGAAAGGATATTCAAAAAAACTCTTTTGTACCTTGAAAATTACATGAGCTGTATAATCTGATCTCACAGATGCCATAACCCTGTAAATGATTTTATGGGCGAGCGTCGAAGATACTCCGGAAACGGCTGGTAAGTTTGCGAAGAAGCTGCCAGCATTCAGAAATATTCTGATAGAGGTTGGATGTAACGCTGACAACAGATTATACGAATGGAAGCCAACACGCCGAACAGAATATGCAATGCCATAGTAATAGATAAAATTTGAGAACAAAATGCGAAAGGTAAGGTGATGTGATTGAGAAAATTGTAGGTATAGGACGACTTATACAAAGAATATGTTGGAAAAGAGGTGAGCATCATGGTGAATCAGTCAGTAATAGATTCCAGTGTTAATCTGGAGCAGTTAAAGGACATTGAAGATTTAATTCCTGATATGGATAAAGCTATTTCTGAAAAAGTGGAAACTTTTCTGGATAAATCTGGCGATCAGCCGTATGCTCACATGAATGAAGGGTATGTGGTAGTCGTGGAAATGACAGGAGAAATGGATGCTACAGATGCGATCAGTGATTATCTAAGAAAAAGAACGGAGTTGATGTATTAGATGCAAGTCTTGAAAAAATATCTTGCGAAGCTACAGATGTTATGTTAATGTGAGGTCAGGGAAAATGAACGTGATACATGGTTTCTGACTTCTATTCAATGGAATAAGTAAGTTGGGAGCGATGTAAAATGGAACAGATGCAAATGAATATGCCAGATATATACGATGCTGCATTGTATCTTCGATTATCGAAAGATGATATGGAAGAGGGCGATGCGAAGTCAGAGAGCAACAGCATTGCAAATCAGAGAGAGTTACTTCGGAGCTTTGTAAAAAGCCAGCCGGATATTCAGATCTTTGATATATATGTGGATGACGGATACTCAGGAGGAAATTTTGACCGACCTGAGTTTAAACGAATGACAACTGATATAGAAGCTGGAAAAGTAAACTGCGTGATTGTAAAAGACTTATCCAGATTCGGAAGAGAGTATATAGAAGCCGGGCGATGGATCGAAAAGACCTACCCGGCTTTAAATGTGCGTTTTATTTCAGTTACAGACCAGTTTGACAGTAAAACAGCAGATTTTTCAGAAAAGTCATTTGTTGTTCCAATCAAAAATTTTGTAAATGAAAGCTATTGCCGGGACATTTCCGGTAAAGTGCGAAGCCACCAGAAAATCAAACGTGAAAAAGGTGAATTTATTGGAGCATTTGCCCCGTATGGTTACTGCAAAGATTCGGAGAATAAGAATTGTCTGGTGATTGATTCTTATGCAGCGGATATTGTAAGAAAAATATTTTCATGGAAAATTGATGGATTCAGTCTTGGAGCAATCGCAGAAAAACTGAATGTACGTCATGTGCAGTCGCCAAAAGAATATAAAAAGGCAAATGGTGAAAATTACAATTCCGGATTCCATAGTTCAGATACACCGAAATGGTCGGCAGTGCAGATCAAAAGGATTCTGACCAATGAAGTCTATATTGGAAACATGGTACAGGGCAAGCAGGAACGAATCAGCTATAAAGTAAAGCAACGCCTGGATAAGCCAGAATCAGAGTGGGTGAAAGTAGAAAATACGCATCCGGCAATTATCAGGCAGAATGATTTTGATGTGGTTCAGAAGCTGCTTCAATATGATGGCAGGGCATCGAAAACATCAGACAGTGCAAACTTTTTTTCGGGATTTGTGTTTTGCGGAGATTGCAAGACACCGATGATACGCAGGGTAAATCAGTATAAGGGGAAGAAAAAAGCCTTTTATATCTGCCAGACAAAGAACAAAGGTGGAGATTGCACCAGACACAGTATTCCGGAAGAGGTGCTGAAAAGAATTGTGTTGAAAGAGATTCAGGCATATACGGCACTTTTTGTAGACTATCAGATGATTATGGAAGAACTTTGTGAGATGCAAGTCAGCTACGATCAGGTAATCGGTTATGATACGCAGATTAGTAAGTTGCAGGAAGAATATAACCGCTATTACAGTCTGAAAGCGTCTTTAGGTGATGACTTGAAAGAGGGACTGATCAGCAAAGAAGAGTTCGATGATTTTCGGGAAAGTTACGGAAGAAAATGTGAAGAACTGGAGCAGATGATCGAGAATCAGAAAAAATTGGTAAAGCAAATGTTTGAGGGTGGAGTGTCTGCAACTGTTCAGTTGGAGGACTGGAAGAAATCACTGGAAATCAAAGAACTGGATCGCACATTGCTGGCACTGACCGTAGATAAAATTTATATTTATGAAAATAAGCAAATTAAAATTCACATCCGTTATCAGGATATGATTGAGAAAATGAAAGTCATAAGACGGTTTTATGCGGAACACCGGACAGAGTGCAGGAAAGAGGCGAGATAAATGGCAAGGACAGCAAAAAGATATAAGAAAAACACAGAGAAGAAAGTTCTTGGGATTCCGGTATGTATGGCTGCAATTTATGCCAGATTATCCGTAGACAGTGATGAAAAAAAGTCAGAATCTATTGAAACACAGGTTACGCTGATAAAAGAGTTCATTCAGAAGCACAATGAAAATCCAGACAGAGAGTATGAAATTGCTGTATATGACATTTATTCTGATCTGGGAAAAACTGGAACAAATTTTGACAGACCGGGATTTGAACGGATGATGAATGATGTCAGGGCAGGTAAAATAAATTGTATTCTGGTAAAGGATTTCTCACGATTTGGAAGAAATTATATCGAAACCGGAAATTATTTGGAAAAGATTCTCCCTTTTATGAAAGTGCGGTTTGTTTCTGTATGTGACAACTATGACTCCTATGCACTGGGTGCTAAGAATCAGGAGTTATCCATGAATATCAAGAATCTGGTGAATGATGCTTACGCAAAAGACATTTCTGCAAAGGAACGGGCAGCAAAACGTATTGCACAGAAGAACGGTGAGTATGTGGGATCTACAGCTCCATACGGATATTGTGTGGAAAAGGTAAATGGAATTTATAAGTTAATTGTAGAACCGGAAGCCGCAAAGATTGTCCGCAGGATTTTTGAAGAATATGCTTCAGGAGATGGCATACAGAGCATTATTGACGGGCTGTTTGAGGATGGGGTACATCGAATTTCAGATTATAACCGATATCATCATGTGTACTGTCAGGACGTAGAAAATCTTCATCAGTGGGGAAATTCTTCGATACGTGCAGTGCTGAATCGAAATAATTATTATGGCGATCTGGTTCAGAGAAAATATGAATCCAGATTTCAAAGAGGTGAAAAATGGTGTGATATACTGGATGAAAGCCAGTGGATTATTACGCCAAATGCCCATGAGCCGATTATCAGCCGAGAACTGTTTGACAAAGCACAAGTCAGGTTAAAAGCAGCACAACAGAAAACAACAAAAACTACGGCAGGATGGGAAGAGGATGAAAGAGCATTTTATAATGTATTCTATTGTGGAGACTGCAAGCGGAAAATGTGTACACGCAGATACAGAGGCAATGTGTATTATTTTTGCAACGCTGCTCAGTATCGGGATGAAAGGAAATGTAGTCATAAATCTATCTCTGAAGAAAAATTGCAGAAAATTGTCCGCTCGGAGCTGACCAGACAGTTTCAGTTATCTGGCTTACGGAAAAAGAATATGTCTGCTATAAGCAGTGCGGTATTTCTTTCCAAAATCAAAGAAGTTCAAACAGAAATCAGAAAACTGGATGTAGATATGGAAAAACGTTCAGAAAAACTGGCACAGGCATTTATGCAATATAAAGAGGGGGAACTTTCCAAAGAAGCCTATATAGAAATGAAAGATGACCGTAATAGCTGGAAAGAGTTTTGCGAAGAGAGAAAGAAGTCTTTAGAGCAGACCATACGAAAGCTGGAAAAACAGCAGAAAGAAGAAGCCAGATTTTTACGAAGCCTGCTGGAGCTGGATGGGACAACCAGAATCAATGCGGAATTTGCAGAAGGCTTGATTGAAAGTATGTATCTATATGGTGATGGCAAACTGGAAATCAACTTCGGGTTTAAGGGGGCGGTAGAACATGAGTGATCAGAAACTGATTATTGGATATTACCGCCTTTCCATGGAAGATGACTCAGAGGGAGAAAGTAACAGCATTATTAATCAGAGAAAACTGGTAAAAGATTATATTTCCAATATTCCTGAACTGGTGGCTATGCCCTTTCAGGAGTTCTACGACGATGGATATTCTGGTTCCAGTATGGAACGTCCGGCAATTAAGCAGGTTCTGGAACTTGCCAGGGAGAATAAAGTGCAGTGTATTGTAGTAAAAGATTTTTCACGTTTTGCCAGAAACTATATTGAGATGGGAACTTATCTGGAACAGATTTTTCCATTCCTGGGAGTACGATTCATTTCTATCTCAGACCGATATGATTCTAAAGATTATAAGGGAAAGAGTTCGGATATTGAAGTACAGTTTAAAGGACTGATAGCAGATTTTTATGTGAAAGACCAGTCCGTAAAGGTAAAAGCGGCAGTCAGTACCAGACGAGGAAAAGGGGAGTATTGCTGTGGCTCTGCACCGTATGGGTATCGAATCAATCCTGAAAGTAAGAAAGAACTGGTGATTGTAGAGGACGAAGCGGAAGTGATTCGCAGAGTATTTGAACTGACCAATCAGCGATATTCCAAGATGGAGATTTGTAAGTTATTCAATGAAGAGGGTGTATTGACTCCCTTGCAGTCTATGAGCAGACGACAGAAATCAGACAGCAAGAAAGCTGCATCAAGAGGATTGCAGTGGACGAGTGATATGATACGGAAGATTGTGGATGATAAGACTTATATAGGCTGTATGGTCTATGGAAAGACAAAGATTCCAGATCCCGGAACAGGGAAAGAAGTACCAGTGCCGAGAAATCAGTGGAAAGTGATGGAAAACCATCACGAGCCGATCGTATCAAAAGAGGTCTTTGAGAAAGCACAGTCTCTGCAGATCAGATACACCAAGAAAAGCAAATTTGACAGGGAAACAACACTATTAGGTGGCTATGTAAAATGCGGGAATTGTCGCAGAAGTCTGACTTCAAGCAGTCCTGTTCATGGTCATATCCTTTATAGCTGTGCTTACAGTAAAGGAAAAGAAGATACAGGGTGTTTTGCCGGGAAAGCGGATAACAAAATGCTGGAGCATATCGTGCTGGCAGAAATAAAGGCTTACTTACGTCAGAATATCAGCCAAGAACAGATGCAGCAATCCATGAGAAAACAGCATGAGGACAGTATAGAAGCCTATAAGACGGAAAGTGCAGATTGTGAAAAGTGTCAAGAACAAATAAAAATCCAGAACCGCCAGAACTACGAGAAGTATCACGAGGGACAGATGAACCAGAACCAGTTTATGGAAGCCAAGAAGCAGTTGGAAGAAGAAAGAGAACGACTGCAGAAACGTGTACAGGAACTGGATGAGTTGATAAACGACGAGAAAGAAATCCTGATGAAAAAGAATATTCCGGTGGAGCAAATGTTGAAGTATTTAGGCTATGAGAAGCTGACACGAGAGATGCTGGAAGAATATGTGCAGGGAATATATGTGTATGATGACGGGAGAGTGGAGGTGGAGTGGAAATCACTGACTTGATTTGTAGCAATAATGTAACGTCCACTACTACTGAACTTGTAGCAATGACGTTACATCCTCCCTGCTGATTTTGTGACAACAATATAACGTCCTCTGTTCCCAAACAACGGTTTTATGGGAAAAATCGAGGAAAAAAGGTCAAAAAGTTTGTAGCAATGACTTGACATCCTCGGGACGGTTGTGTCTGGCAGAGAGTATCCCATACGGCATATCCTGAACATATAGAAACGGACAGGATCTTCAGATACGAGCCTTATGATCCTGACATTGATATGAAGATGAATTCAGTTACTGTCAGAGATGCTAGTGCAAATGGCGAAGCATTCACGCATAATGTAGATAAACAAAAACACAAATATAAAAAGAAGGAGGATTGGGTATGGGATTATTTGATAAGAAGATCTGTGATATCTGCGGAGAGAAAATAGGTTTATTAGGCAACAGAAAACTGGATGACGGAAATCTGTGTAAGGATTGTGCAAAAAAATTGTCACCATGGTTTGAAGACCGGCGGCACAGTACGGTAGAGGATATAAAACGTCAACTGGAATATCGTGAAAAAAACAAAAAAGCCGTAATGGATTTTTGTATAACACGTCAGATCAATACCAGAAATTACAATGTTTTTATTGATGACAATAAGGGGAATTTTACTGTTGCACGGAAGCTGGATGTCAATGAAAATCCGGATATAGTTCCTTTATCCGCTGTTGTGCAGTGCAGAGTTGATGTAGAGCGACAGCAGAACGAGGAAACATATACAACAAAGGATGGAGAAACCGTAAGCTATCAGCCACCGGTATATAAGTATGAATTTGATTATACTATGCGTATTAAGGTAAAAAATCCATGGTTTGATGATATGGATTTTCGTTTGAATACTTTTTCCATAAGCAGCGATAACAGAGGTGAATTGATGGAAGTGGAGCAGACAGGTCATCAGATCATAGCCGCCCTGACACCAAATGCGGCTGGAATGCAGCAGCCTGGGATGAACATGAACAGCGGAATGCAGCAGTCCGGAATGAACATGAACAATGGAATGCAGCAGCCCGGGATGAACATGAACAACGGAATGCAGCAGTCCGGGATGTACATGAACAATGGAATGCAGCAGTCCGGAATGAACATGAACAATGGAATGCAGCAGCCCGGGATGAACATGAACAGCGGAATGCAGCAGTCCGGGATGTACATGAACAATGGAATGCAGCAGTCCGGAATGAACATGAACAGTGGAATGCAGCAGCCTGGGATGCAGATGAACAACGGAATGCAGCAATCTGGAATGCAGATGAACAACGGAATGCAGCAGCCCGGCAGTTTATGGAAATGTCAGTGCGGTGCAGAGAATACCGGAAGGTTCTGCGAATACTGTGGTCAGCCAAGACCATTTTGAGTGATGATAGACAGAGTGGACAGAATTGTTCACTCTGTTTGTGATAACAGGGGTTGAGAATGGATGGTTTCTCTGAAAACTATATAATAAAATATAGCTTTATAGTATACTTATCACAGAGGTGTATTAATGAGAGAGGAATTTTCATGACATACAATAAAAAAAGGGCACTGTCGTATGGAGGAATCCTGATAAGTGTATTTCTGGCGTATTTCTGCAGGCTGGTAAGACCGGAAAATGTTTTTATGAGAAATCTCGCAGATCAGTGTCGTAACTGTATTTATCTGGGAATGTATTGTGCCTGGGTGATTTATCTGGAAAAGCATGTAGTGCATAGAAAAACGCGCAGATGTCTGACTGCAATTGGCTGTCTGATGGTCTTCTGGTTTTTTGTACGGACAGTAAAATTTCATATTTTTCATGATCCGCTTGGAGAACATATCTGCTGGTATCTGTATTATATCCCGATGATCCTGATTCCGGTCCTTGGACTGGCAGCAGCGATGTTTCTAGGGGAAAAGGATGGAGAGAAAACAGTCAGAAAAATTATTGTCTTGCTTGCTTTTGCGGTGGTTTTGATCATCAGTGTTTTTACAAATGATCTGCATCAACTGGTGTTTCGGTTTTCCGGGCGGCCGCCGCTTTCGGATAGAGATTACAGCTATGGTATTCTTTTTATAGTGATCCAGGGATGGATCATATTTTGCCTGATATGGATGGAAATCATGCTGATCAGAAAAAGCAGGATTCCGGGAAGAAAGCAATTTTGGCTGCCGGTTATTCCGGGAATATTGCTTCTGGGATGGAATATCGGGAATTTACTCCGTCTGCCTCTGATCAAAACAATTGCCGGAGATATGACAGCGGTATGCTGCCTTTTGATGGCGGCAATTTACCAGGGATGTATATTATGCGGCCTGATACAGACGAACAATCGATATTTTGAATTATTCCAGACCTCCGGAGGACTGGATGCAGAGATTACGGATGATTCTTTTCAGCGTTATTATCATTCCGGTGATTTTCCTGAGCTGTCACCGGAACTGCGTAAAATTGTAATAAACAGATCAGCTGTACAGGAACAGGGAATCCGGATCAACCATATTCCTATAAGAGGAGGACATTTGTTCTGGTCAGAAGATATTTCGGTGCTTCTGGATCAGTATCAGGATATCCGGGAACAGCAGGAGGAGCTGACTGCCAGAAATCGTCTGCTGCAGAAAACCTATCAGAAAGAAGCTGAGCGGAGAAAAACAGAAGAACAGAACCGACTGCTGAACATGATACAGAATCAGACAGCCGGGCAGCTGGAATTGCTGTCACAGCTGATGGATGAGCTGGAAAGAACGGAGTCAAGGGAACACTATGACCGGATCCTGGGAAAGATCGTGGTTGTTGGTACATATTTAAAAAGAAGAAAAAATCTGGTATTGACACAATATGCATCAGACGGAAATCTGCTTACAATGGAGGAACTCAGACAGAGTCTTGCGGAATCCTGTGACAGCTTAAAATTATGTAAGATCCGGGCGGCTTATTATGTCGAAAATGGTGAAGTGCAGCTGAATGCAGATGATATACTAAAATGCTATGATACCTTTGAATGGCTTGTGGAACGATTGTTTGATACAATGCAGTCTGTTTTTTACCGTGTGTCGCAGATCGATGATGCTTTGCGGATCTCGGTTCATATTGTAGCAGAAGCAGATCTTTGGGGATTAATGTCAGAAAGACCGGAATTAAATGTGCAGCAGGAAGATGAAAACGAATGGTTTATCGGATGTATCGTATTCAGAAAGAGAGGCGGAAGATGACTGATTTTGCGGAATGCAGTATGGCAATGCAGGATTTTCTGATGATCCTTCTTGAAATCTGCCTGATTCTGGAATTGATCCTTCTGTTGATCAGGATAACCTGTTTTTACGGGAAAAAGAAAATTATAACAGCAGTGACTGTTTTTGCAGTTTCTTTTATGCTTATGGGGTTCCTGATGAATGATCACAGATATTGCCAGGGGGAAAGCGCATATCAGCTAATGCTCCGGATGTGTCCGGTCAGTGTTTTGATGGCAGCGATGGTGGTATTGTTGCTTTATCTTTGCTGGGCAATCTGGAGAGAGAGACGCAGATATCATCATTCTCTGTCTTACTGGTCTGTGAATGAAGCTGTTGATGATGTTCCCTGTGGGGTGTGTTTTTCGGATCCTCTTGGAAGGATCGTTTTATGCAACACCAAGATGCATGAACTGAGCAGGATAATGACAGGCTCCTATCTGCAGGATTATGAGGCATTGCGGAAAGTAATAAATGGAGGATCCGAAGCAGAGGGACTTCGCAGATTAAACAGTGACAGTAATGTATTTTATTTTCCGGATGATTCCGTCTGGATGTTTCAGGAATATCGTCTGCAGGAGCCGGATTGTGCAGGATATCTGCAGACAGTGGCAGTTAATGTATCAGAAATTTATTACAATGGTGAAAAGATCAGAGCAAATAATGAAAAGCTGGAAATCCTGAATCATAAGCTGGAGGAAATGTATGAAAAAATCGGAGATAAAATAAGAGAGCAGGAGACACTTGCCATGAAAATGCAGGTTCATGACAATTTTGGCCGAAGCCTTCTGTCAATACGCAGGATATTGGAAAGAAAAGAAAATCAGGATAAAATGGATGAACAGCTATCTGCACTAAAGCATCTGGTCTATATTCTTACAGATTCTTCTGTTGAGAATATGGAAGAATTATGCGCGGATACGATCAGGCATGCAGAAGAGCTTGGAATTTATGTTCAGATCATCGGGAATTTCCCTCAGCATCCCTCCTACAGGCTGCTGACAGACAGAGCGATCCGTGAATGTGTGACAAATTGTGCCAGACATGCCCATGGAAGTACAGTTCTGGTGAAGATAGAAAAAGGTGCAAATGAATACAGCATCCGGATAACGAATGATGGAGATGCACCTGAAAAAAATGCAGAAGAAGGTGGTGGTCTGTCTGCACTGAGAAAAGCTGCGGAGTCAGAGAAATGTATTATGCAGGTTTCTTTTTCGCCGGAGTTTTGTCTGGTGTTGAAAATGCCACTGACAGAAAGGATGGGAGTCTATGGTACGGATACTGATAGTAGAAGATCAGAGGATCATGCAGAAGTATTTTGAAAGTATTATTATGCGGGAACCGGAATTCCGACATGTCCAGACAGTTTCGGATGCCTGTGAAGCTGTAAAGATCTGCTCTTACTCGGCAATTGATCTTGTGCTTATGGATGTGCAGACATTTCATAATCATGATGGGCTGAGTGCCGGAAAGATCATCCGGGAAAAATATCCATATACAAAGGTATTGGTTGTTACTTCGCTGATCGATCCCAAGGTGCTGGAAAGAGCAAAGAGCGGATGTGCAGACAGTCTATGGTATAAGGATCACGGTGAAGAGGAAATACGGAGTGTGATCTACAGAACGTTAAATGGGGAGCATGTATTTCCGGATGTGGCACCGGAGGTGGAACTTAACTGGATCACAAGCGGTGATATCAGTCCCAGACAGCTGGAGATGCTGCGCCTGTATATTCACGGGATGTCATATTCCGAGATCGCAAGGAAAATGGACTGTTCTGCTTCTGGGGTGAGATGGAATTTTCAGGAAATGATCGCCAAGGCGGGATACAGCTGCAAAGAGGATCTGATAGCAGCTGCACTGGAAAGTAAACTGATCGTAACCACACTGAAATAGAAGATCCACAGAATGCAGAAACATATTCGGACAGAGGGAGTTTGGCGTGAGCTGACGGAGCATTCACAAATATAGCATAAGATTTTGAATAATAGGAAAGAGGAAACAGACATGAGCGATTTTTTGACAGAAAAAAATAAAAAAACAGGAATACTTGGGAAACTGAAATGGGTTCTTTGTGGCTTTTTTATACTTTTTTCCCTGGGAGCTATTGGCGCATCGGAGAAGTATATCGGTGAAGGGCGCTGGGGAATGGCAGCAACAGAGATCATACTTGGATTGCTGTTTCTGTATCCAACCTTCCGGGAAATTCAAAAAGCATTAAAGAAGAAAAAAGCTGGAGAAATTGCCTGCTGGTTTGAATCCTATGCCCAGAATACCGTCTCATTTGAAAAGCTTGAGCAGGAACTGGGAAAAGGTGCAGTGAAAAAGCTGGAAAAATTTATTGCGGGGGGATATATTCGGAATATCCAGATAGACAGAGAAGGAAATTATATTATGATCACTGCACCGAACAGACGTGTAAATGAGAAGATCTATATTACAGTTACCTGCCCCAGCTGCGGTGCAAAGAATCAGGTAATAAAAGGTCGTCTGAGCACCTGTGAATATTGCGGACAGCGTCTTACCCCATGACAAAAGACATCTTTCGGATCTGCCCTGTTAAAGATAAAATCCTTGTGCAATATGCTCAATGCATAAAAAGGATATTTTATAAACAAAATTATATAAGTTGCATATAACTAACGCATGCAGCATAACAGAAGTTGTACAAATATCCGTACATCCATAGACGATTGGAATGAAATCATAGAATAAATTTATAAAAATAGCTAATAAAACTGGATAATATGTTCAAATTATGGTACATTTATTGTAGCAGTCAGAGGAAATACTGCGGCCTTTTTTGGGACCGGGATTTTCGAAGGGCTGAACAAATAACAAAGAACTTATTTATTTGGTTTTATTGTTTCTTTCCTGGGAGTGCAGAGAAGGAGGGAACGGATAAGAGCAGATAATCATAAGGATATAATCTTTATAAGGAAGGTGAGCAATTGGAAAACTATACTAAGTACAAGCTGAAAAGCAGTGATGAGCTTGCATCAGTGCTGAACGGCAGGGACAATCTGTTTGTAATCGCCTGTAACAAGTGTTTCAAGGAATTTGAGACCGTTGACGAACCGGATTGCGAGGAATTCCTGAAATTTGCTGCGGAGCAGGGAAAAACCGTCACAGGCAGTGCGAAATTCGATTTTCTGTGCAACAAGATGCACACAGAAAGAAAATTACAGGATCTGCTGCCGGAAGGTACAGAGAATGTAGTTGTGATCTCCTGTGGTCTTGGTATCCAGACTGTTGCAGATCTGACCGGTAAGCCGGTGATCGCAGCAAGTAATACCCTTAACTACAGAGGCCATCACGGCATGGCACTTACCAAAAAGAGCTGTGATGCATGTGCACAGTGCTATCTGAACATTACCGGAGGCGTCTGTCCTATCGTCGACTGTTCCAAGAGTCTTGTGAATGGACAGTGCGGCGGAGCAAAGAACGGAAAATGTGAAGTGGATCCTAACAAGGACTGCGCATGGGAGAAGATCTACCAGAGACTGGCAAAACAGGGTCGTCTGGAAGAGTTCCTGAATCAGCCGGTACAGGTACGTGATTACTCCAAGGTTAACTTTAAGGTGATCAATGATTACGTGAAGTCTATCAGAGAGGACAGACTGAATGGATACTATGGTGGCGTTCATCCGTCAGAGCATAAGGAATTCAGCGAGCATATCGATCTGAAGAAATTCCCGGATCCGAAGACGGTTGTGATCTCCATGTCCCAGCATCTTGGTGCACCTGCCAACCCGATCGTGGAAGTAGGCGACACAGTAAAGGTTGGACAGAAGATCGGAGAAGCTGCCGGATTTATCAGCGCACCGGTACATTCCAGTGTAAGCGGAACCGTAGTTGCTGTTGAGCCACGTATGCATGGTACAAGAGGCAGTGAGGTGATGGCAGTTGTCATCGAATCCGACGGAAAAAATACTCTGCACGAATCCGTACAGCCACATAAAGCCCTGGACGAACTTACACCGGATGAGATCATTGAGATCGTAAAAGAAGCCGGAATCGTTGGTATGGGTGGTGCAGGTTTCCCGACCTGTGTCAAGCTGAAACCTGCAAAACCGGTTGATACCATCCTTCTCAACGGATGTGAGTGTGAGCCATATTTAACAGCAGACCATAAGGTTCTCCTTGAGTTTGCTGATGATATTATTTTCGGTCTGAAAGCGATCCTCAAGACAACAGGTGCTGAGAAGGGCATCATTGTCATCGAGGATAACAAGCAGGATGCGATCGAATTAATGCAGGAAAAAGTTGCCGATATCGGAAATATGGAAGTTTTTGTTGCAAGAACCAAATACCCGCAGGGTGCTGAGAAAACTCTCATCAAGCGCGTCATGGGCAGAAAGGTTCCAAGCGGCGGCCTTCCGGCAGATGTTGGCGTTATCGTAGATAATATCAGTACTGTAAAAGCGATCTCCGATGCGATCCAGAAGGGTATGCCGCTGATCGAGCGTGTTGCAACCGTAACAGGCGAGAAGATCAAGAATCCTGGCAACTTTATCATCAAGATCGGTACCAGTGTAAAAGAGCTGATTGATTACTGCGGTGGATTTACAGATGACGATGTTCTGGTTAAGATGGGCGGACCTATGATGGGATTCCCTCTGAACACTCTGGAGGTACCTATGATGAAGGGCTCCAACGGTATCATCGCCATTGATACAGATGAGACCAAAGAGCAGCCATGTATCAAGTGCGGACGCTGTGTGGACGTATGTCCGATGGAACTTTCTCCTCTGTATTTCGTAAAATATGCGAAAGAAGAGAACTGGCAGGGCATGAAGGACATGAATGTCATGGACTGTGTTGAGTGCAGATGCTGTCAGTATATCTGTTCTTCCAAGATTCCGATCATTAACAGTATCAAAGCCGGAAAAAATGCAGTAAGGGGGATGAAGTGATATGTTGATTACCCAGTTAAAAGCAAAAGAAACCATCACATCACTGACAGCTGGAAAGAAAGTTTTTTATCATTAACTGCCACGGATGTAAAGAAGTTCGTTTTTCCGGAAAAAGAAGCTGTTGAACTTCAGAAAGAGCTTGCTGCTGAGGGAACGGTAACAGGAATCATGACAACAGATTACATTTGTAATCCGGAAAATCTGGAACTTCGCCTTAAGAAACATATGAGTAAGATCCAGGAAGCAGATCTGGTTCTGGTATTCTCCTGTGGTGTTGGTGTACAGACAGTTGCCGAATATCTGGAAGACAAGATGGTATGCGCAGCCTGCGATACATACCCGGTACCTGGTTTCCAGGGCGTGACACCGTTAGAGTACAAATGTGACCAGTGTGGCGAATGTTATCTGAACCTGACAGGTATATCCACCGTCCAGAACAACCGCGATCACAGAAAGATCGTAGTCATCGACGGAAAGACTGCATTTACCGGCGGTGTCAATCTGGCGGACGAGTATATCGGAGAACTGGAGCGGTTCGGAACCTGGAAAGATACCGCAATCATGATCCAGGGAGAGGCGGTAAGAAACTTCACGCTGATGTTCCTGGAAATCTGGAATGTGGATGAACCGCAGGAAAATTATGAGCGATATCTGGATGCCTCCCACTGCTACGGCATGATGGAGGGAGACGGTTATGTGATTCCGTACGGCGACAGTCCGCTTGACCATGAAAATGTAGGCGAACTTGTCTATCTGGACATTCTGAACAGTGCGAAAGATTATGTGCATATTATGACACCGTATCTGATCCTGGATCATGAGATGATCACGGCACTCACCTATGCGGCAAAACGCGGGGTGGATGTGAAGATCATCATGCCGGGAATCCCGGATAAAGCCTATGCATTTGCACTGGCAAAGACCTATTACCCGGAACTTCTGCGTGCGGGAGTGAAGATTTATCAGTACAAACCGGGATTTGTCCATGCAAAATCCTTTACTTCGGATGACTGTAAAGGTGTGGTGGGAACCATCAATCTGGATTACCGGAGCCTGTATCTTCATTTTGAATGTGCAGTGTATCTGTATCAGGTACCGCAGATCACAGAGGTGGAGGCGGATTTCCAGGAGACGCTGAAAGACTGCAGAGAGATCACCATGGAAGACTGGAGAAACGAAAAATTCATTACGAAACTGACGGGAAGAGTTCTTCGACTGATTGCCCCGTTGATGTAAATACAAAGACAGGAGATGTATAACAATGCCGATTAAGATACAAAGTGATTTACCGGTAAAAGAGATTCTGGAACAGGAAAATATATTTGTGATGGACGATACCCGTGCGATGCACCAGGATATCCGTCCGATCCAGATCGTGATTCTGAATCTGATGCCGTTAAAAGAGGAGACCGAACTGCAGCTGCTTCGTTCTTTGTCCAACACACCACTGCAGATCGATGTGACTTTTATGGCGGTGGCAAGCCATGAAGCAAAAAATACTTCCAGAAGCCACCTGAATAAATTTTATGTAAGTTTTGATCAGGTGAAAGATCAGAAGTTTGACGGCATGATCATTACCGGAGCACCGGTGGAACAGATGGAATATGAAGAGGTGGATTACTGGAAGGAAATGTGCGAGATCTTTGAGTGGAGCAAGACACATGCCACTTCTACCTTACATCTCTGCTGGGGCGCGCAGGCAGGGCTCTATTATCATTACGGTTTGAAGAAATATCTGCTTCCGGAGAAAAAAATTCGGTGTGTATGAGCATCATGTGATGAACCGTAAAGTACCGCTTGTCCGAGGCTTTGATGACTATTTTATGGCACCGCATTCGAGACATACTGAAGTGCGTGCAGAGGATATCCGTGCCGTGAAGGAACTGACGATTTTAGCAGAATCAGAGGAAGCCGGCGTGTTCCTTGCCATTGCAGATGAAGGACGCAAGATTTTTGTCATGGGGCATCCGGAATATGACCGGGTTTACCCTCGACAGGGAGTACAAACGTGATAAGGATAAAGGTCTGGACATCAAAAATGCCTGTCAATTATTATCCGAATGATGATGACACACAGAAACCGAGACTGCAGTGGAGATCACATGGAAACATTCTCTATTCAAACTGGCTGAACTATTACGTGTATCAAGACGACACCATTCCAGTTCATTAATACAGATGAGATTGTGGGAAAAATAGAAATGTATATATAGTTCTAATATCGAA